>Ga0210395_10000135_pt1 | contig 57595 bp, 43 predicted proteins | sample IncBWH4OmetaG_FD_150861 | JGI IMG/M metagenome (GOLD analysis project Ga0210395, IMG submission 150861) | Forest soil microbial communities from Barre Woods Harvard Forest LTER site, Petersham, Massachusetts, United States - Inc-BW-H-4-O ...
CGTGTAACCAGCGCGCTGTATTGATCAGGTTCGAAGTAAGCTGTCCCTGGTATTGGATCGCGTAGCCGCGGCTATTGTTCAGCAGTTGCGACGCGGCGGATTCTCCGGGAAATTGCGCAGGAGTCAGGTCTGTTTTGAGACCCTGCAGACTTCCTCGCCAGAAAATCGAATGGCGCCCGTCCTTCGTGAGGTTATAGTCGAGCCGTCCGATATAAATGTTATTAGAGGTCTGCACGGGTGGGCTAAAGGTGAATCCAATGAAGTCTTGTGCCCCAGTCGGTGTTGCGTCTAATCCTTGCGTCGTGTCCGTCCCGTGCGGGAACAGATTCATGTATGGAACCATGGCGGTGTTGATCCCGATTCCCGCCGGGTCCAGGGATTTAGTCTGCGCCGGGGTTAGTCCTTGAAAGCCTGCCGGCACAGTGTGCGGGCCGGTAAGTCCGGCAACAGAGCCACCCGGACACTGTGAGGCCGTCGCGCATTTGTAAACCAGCACGCCATCCCGCAGAAAGTCTGACGGTACGATGCGAGACCCGGATGCTCCGACCGCCTCACGGCGCTCCTCATTGTCCAGGAAGAAATACATCCGGTCCTTCTTGATGGGTCCGCCGAGGGATCCACCGGCAATGTTGCGCTGGTCCTTGGCACGAGGAATGTTAGCCGCATTATTAAAGAACGAGTTTGCGGCTGCGCCGGTCGTGCGGTAGTACCACCGTACATTCCCGTGGAACTGGTTCGAGCCACTCTTGGTCACGAGTTGCACTTCCGCCCCGCCAACGAGGCCGTTCGTGGCGTTCGCGTTTGTCGTGGTTACGCGAAACTCTTGCACGGAATCCAGGGTTACTGGAAGAGCGCTGGTGAAAGCCGCCTGGTTCTGCCAGTCGTTTGAATCCACGCCGTCAACCGTCACGCTGTTCTGGTTACCGCGAATCCCGTTCACCACGCCCTCGCGCAGGTCAAGCGTCGCTATCGAACCCATCGAAAGGCGGTCAGTGTCGGATCTCCCTGTGAAAACCACTCCAGGCTGCAAAGTGAGGAGATTCACTACGTTCCGTGCTAAGAACGGAAGGCTCTTTACCTGATCTTCGTCAAAAGCGTTTCCCACGCTGGCATCTTCCGTATTCAGTGTCGGTGCCGCCGACTCCACAATCACCTGTTCGGAAACCGCGCCGATCTCCATCCTTACGTCTAAGTTCGTTGGCGTAGCAACGAGAACACTGACTTTCGAAGTGATGAAACCCCTGAAACCGTCTTTGACAACTTCTACCTTGTACGTTCCCGGCGGCAGTTGCACGAAGTTGAATTCGCCGTTCTTGTCAGTCTCTGTGTTCCGTGCAGCGTCGCTGGCAATGTCAGTCACCGTGACTTTCGCGCCGCTGACCGCAGCTCCGGTCGGATCGCTGACCGTTCCCGACAAACTGCCGACGTTTTGCGCCCGCGTAGTGCAAACCATAACAAGGCACGAAACAAATGAGAGTACGAAAATAAATTTTGCGGAAGACCACTTCATGGATCGCCCCTTTCGCACACCCCAACTCAAGATTAATTTGTATGCTGGTGGGCAACACCGAGCCGACGCGAAAACAATGCGGCCTTTGCCGGGTCTCAACCTGGAGAGAAACTTCGACCTTGGGCAACCTTCCCCACCACTCGACTCGCTAAACTTTGACCTAGCTTTTAGGTCAAATAGCCCGCCAGTGTCAAGGGAAGTTCTTATAAATTTTTTATCAATTCTGACTTATCTAAGTGTTGGATTTTTGAGGAAAACAGCGTCGAAGCAAAGCCTCAGGTATTCAAACGTTGCAAGCTGCGCGTTATCGGCAAGGAGAGCGATTTCATCCCAATTGCACTAGCCTGGCTACCGTGATCGCCGGAATCCCGCGGATCGCCCCCAAAATCGCGTCCGAAACCTCGCCATCCAGCCGCACCAGCGACACCGCCTCCGCCCCCTGACTAGCCTCGCGCCGCCCCAATGCAAACGTCGCGATATTCACACCCAAATTTCCCAGCGTCGACCCCACGTGTCCGATGACTCCGGGCTCATCCCGGTTTCGCAGATAGAGCATCGTCCCCGCCAGTTCCGCCTCCAGCGGAATGCCGTCAATCTGCAGCACGCGCGGAGAACCATCGTGCAAAACTGTGCCCTCCGCCGAAAAGCCCTTGGCAGAACCCGTCTTTTCCGGCAATGCCGCCACTTCCAATGTGTTAGGGAACCCTCGCTCCCGCCGCCGCGTCTCTTCCTCGACAGAAAGCCCTCGTGCCGCAGCCACGGCCGGCGCGTTCACCACGTTCACCTTCTCATCCAGCACTGCGTTCAGCATCCCCGCTAACACCGCGCTGCGCAAAAGGTGCGTACCCACTTCCGCCACCTCGCCCGCGTAGCGAATCCTTATCCGCGCTGGCCGGACCGCCACCGCCTGCGACACCAGCGACCCGAGCCTCTCCGCCAGGGCCAAATACGGCCGCACCCGCCGGTACTGATCCGCCGACAATGCCGGCAAGTTCACCGCATTGCGAATCAGCCCTTCCGCCAGGTAATCTTTCACCTGCACAGCCACCTGCGTACCGACTTCCTCCTGCGCCTCGGCCGTCGACCCCGCCACATGCGGCGTCGCAATCACATTCGCCATTCCAAGCAGCGGCGAATCCTTCGGGGGCTCTTGCACAAAAACGTCGAGCGCGGCCCCAGCCAGCTTCCCGCTCTTCAACGCCTCCGCCAGCGCCGCTTCATCAATCAGTTCGCCCCGCGCCGCATTTATGATCCGCGCGCCGGCCTTCATTTGTGCCAGCGTCGCTGCATTGATCAAATTCTGCGTCGCCGGGCTCAGCGCCGTGTGCAGCGACACGAAATCGCTCTCCGCCAGCAGCTTCTCCAACGGCACCAACTCGACCTGCACCTCCTTCGCCGCCGCCTCGCTGATGTAGGGGTCGTACCCAAGCACTCGCATGTCAAACGCGTCCGCGCGCAACGCCACTTCGCTCCCAATGCGCCCAAGTCCAATCAATCCAAGCGTTTTACCGCGCACTTCCGTTCCCGCCGCGGACGATTTCTCCCACTTTCCCTCGTGCATCGCTTTGTCCAGCCTCGGCACCTGCCGCGCCAGAGCCAAAAGCAGTGCGAACGTATGCTCCGCCACGCTGATCGCGTTTCCGCCGGGAGTGCTCATCACCAATACGCCGCGCGTAGTCGCCGCGTCCAGGTCAATATTGTCTACACCGACGCCCGCGCGCCCCACTGCCCTCAATCGCGGCGCCTTATCCAGCAATTCCGCCGTAACTTTCGTCGCGCTCCTTACAATCAACGCGTCGGCATCCGCAATCTCAGCGTTCAGCGTGTCCTTCGTCGTCAAAACGATGTTCCATCCCGCCTGGCGCAGCAGCTCCACGCCGCGCTCGCTAATCTTGTCCGCAACAATGACTTTCATCTGGCCTCATCCACTCTGGTTTGATTTGATCTGCGCGTAGACGGGCAAAACCCGCCGAAAGTAAGATATCAACGGTAGCGAGCCACTCTCAGGCTGTCAAATACTTCCATTCTTCTCTGTGAACTCTCTGTCTCAATGTCCCCTGTGTAAATCATTTTTCCTTCTTTTCTTCTGCTATATTGAACTCATGACTCTCGCCGAAAAAATCCAAAAAGACCTGACCGACGCCATGCGCGCCAAAGACGAACTCCGCCTGAGCGTCCTCCGCGGCTTCAAATCCGCCATCAAGTACAAGGAAACCGAAAAAATCCGAACTCTCGACGAGTCCGAAACCATCCAAATCCTGCAAACACTCGTCAAGCAGCGCAAAGAATCCATCGACCAATTTGGAAAGGGAAACCGCCAGGATCTCGTCGATAAAGAAACCAAGGAACTCGCCATCCTCGAGTCCTATCTCCCCGCCGGCGCCAGCGACGCCGAAATGGACGCCGCCATCTCCAAAGCCATCGCCGAAACCGGCGCCAACTCCATCAAACAAATGGGCGCCGTAGTCAAAGCCGCCAAAGCCCACCTCGAAGGCAAGGTCGTCGACGGCAAAGCCCTAAGCGACCGCGTTCGCGCCCAGCTCTCCTGATGTCTTGTAATTTTACTGCTAGGACGCAGCGCCCAAATATGGTCCGCCCCCGCGTGGCGCGCGCAGCGCGGTAATTCTTGGAAGAACATTGGTTCAGTGGGACTTCGGTTGCAGTACAGCCGTATTCCGCTCGTCGCTTGCAATAATCCGGTAAAGCTTCTTCAATTCGTCCACTTTACTCAAGGGCACGCTCGTTTCCTTTACTTCAAATGTCCGCGTGTAGCGTAATACGTTTCCACTCACTTCGCACTTGCTGTGATAGCTCGCGAAATCATAGTCCGCATTTACCGCGGGCGGGAGGTCATCTACTTCATATCCATCAGGCAGCATAATTTCAAATGTGTCGCTGTCGCGTGAGGGCCCTTCAAATTCCACGGGAAACCTGCGTGGTTCTTTGCTCTCCAGCAGGTCGCTGGATTTGTTCCCGATAAACCGCGGCCGCACCAGCAGCAAATTACCGGCTGTCTTCGCATAGCTCTGCGCCACGAGCGAATAGTCAAAAACGAAGGGCTGCTCATTCTGGTTCAGATTGCTTACGGAGGCTTTTGTCAACCGATAGGTGGCCAGCGAATTCGCCAACAACGATTCCACCGGCTTGATCCTGTCGCTGTCCTTTGTGACTGACTTCAGCGCCGATCTCTGTGCTGCGGCCCGATCTCCTACGCGAATTTCTCTTACGTCGCCACTAACCGTTCCAGTGGCGCTCAAAGCCAGCTTCGCAGTTCGTTGTACTCCGTTCAGGCTCGGCGACAATCGCGGCAACTCGATTAGGTCGCCACCGTCCGGCGTGACCAACAATCCGAAATTTGCCTGCAACGCTCCACGGAGTTGTCCGAAGGGAGTCATGTCATCAGTCGGATCGAAGATCAATAGCCGCCCAAGTTTTGGATGGGTGTAAATCGCGGCAAGCGAAGTGTCCTGCAATCCTTCAGGCAGCCGGATCGCAATAATTTCATGATTGAACCAGTACATGTTCGCCGGAACTTCTGGCTTTACGGCTCCCCGTTCCGTGTTGATCGACAGATAATAGGAATCCACGCCTATCTCTTTCAGCATCGAACTCATCAGCGTGGCTTTGTCTTTGCAGTCGCCATATCGGTGCGTGAACACATCCGCCGCGGGATGCGGCTGAAAACCGCCAATTCCCAGTTCAATCGCCACGTACCGAACATCGCGCTGCACAAACTTGCCCAGCACTTGCATTTTCGCAAGTTGGGTTGCGCTTCCACTCGTCAATTCCACCACCTTCTGCTTGATCTCCGGAGTTGCGTCACGCCGGCCGCGCGTCAGCGTCTCTTCCCATCTGCCCATTTCGCTCCAGTTTTCGAATCCTTTGTTCTGCGCCGACCCACCCGTGGGCAGAAACGACACGATCATTTGCCCTGCCACTCCTCGCCACGGCGGCATATCATCCTCAGGCCGAATCGCTTTTACGTCGCTAACCACCCACTGCCACTGATTGCTTCCCGCTGGCGTCGGCTCCACTTTCGCGTAGTTCAGCCACACCGCTTTGTATTCCCAACCGGGGGGCAGCTGCAGCGTGTACTTCGCTTCGCGTGTGGGGACTTCGTGCTGGAACATCCATTCGTCTTGAAGAACATATGGGCGATCTTCATGCTCGATCTCATAGCCCACAATGTTTCCTGGATCCGCCGCCGGAATCTGCAAAAGTTTCGTCCGTACGTCACTGATGAGTTCCCCGTCCAGCACTCCGAACAGTGCCGTCTCCATCGCGTCCTTATCCTTCACTTCATAGTCTTTCCCACTCGTGGGAATACACCAGCCATGGATTCCCGTAATCTTCGTCTCGAAGTCAAAATTGGCGCGAATCGTTCCGTAACCCTTTCCGCTCGGCCGCAGGATTTTGTACACGCGCCGTTGCATGCTCTTGATTTTGCCGCTCGCCTGTACGCTTAGCACGTCTTCGGAATACAGCAGCACCGCGTCTGTTTTTTCGTCGTGAGCCGGTATCGGCGCGTTCGCCACGGCTTTCATCCAGGCGGGTGCGTCCCCTCCGCGTGCAGGCGTCGCCGAGGCACAAAAGGCAAGGATGACCAGCCCCGCCGCCAGAAGCGGGCTACCCAGCCTAATTTCGCGCCGCGGCCCCTTGTGGCTGCAATATGATTTGTTGTTCATCGTCAGTCCTCACCATTTGGAAAAAATTCCGCAGTGTTGGATACGATTTTGCGTCCACTAGGATCATGTTCACCGCTAGTCCCCGCGTCAGATGCAGGGTCCCTTTGTCCTCTTCGGCTTTCATCGTGTACGTGATCGCTTTCGCGTCTTGATTCACTGCTTTCGGCGTGCTGCTCACTTGCCATCCCAGCGGCAATTCGATCGTCACGTCATCCGCCTTTTGAAACGGAAATTCAAAATAAATCGGGTGCACTCGCTGCGCGTGATCGAACAAGTGCTTCTCTGTCGCGCTGAACAGGCCCACGGGAAGCATCGCGCGCCTTCCCGCTCCCGATGCCCAGCCTGGTACCTTCACGTCGAACTCCGCCACCAGCTTCTCGTTCGAACTCGTCCAATCCGGCTTGTTCGTCAATTCCACGTCGATTCCCACGGGGATGTACTCTTTCAGCTGATCTTCCAAAAATTTCTTCCGGCTCGCTTCGTCTTCATTTCGCTGCTCGATCCGCCGGTACACCGCCTCCAATCCTGTGAACGTTATCTTGACCTTCCCTTCCAGAGTCCCGTCGTCTCCTAACTTCAAATCGGCTTTGCGTTCAATCTTCGAAACTCCGCTCTCCGGGAGGCTCGTTGTGACCCAGTTTCCGCCTTCTTTGTCCAGCTTCAATCCCGCCACGGCCGTCTCTGACCACGGCAACAATCCAAATGGTGTAAATGCGGTTCCAGGATCGCAGTAGACGTCTTTGCCATTCAGCTTCAGGAGCACGACGTTGTCGTTTAGTTGATTCGGGTTCATCATGCGCGGCTGGAAAAAATAGTCGTTCCGCCTCGATATCAGCACGGGGTACGCTTCGATCCCCGCCGCTCTCGTTAGCCCCAAATACAGCCAGTCGAGCTGTCTCCCATCGCCGTATCCATGTTTCCAAACGTCCTCGACGCTATTGGTATCTTTCTGCTTCGCCCGCTTCGCCTCTTGTTCTGTTTTTTCTGCCTCATAGCTTAAATTACGCAGCTGCTGCACCTTCGCGTAAATCTTCTGTGCTTTCATTTCCGGCGAATCGCTTGGAGACACGATCTGTGTTACTGCCTGCTCCATCGCCTTCCGTTTCGCGGCGAAGTTCTCTACTGCGTCGTTGAGCTTTTTGCCTTCTTTCTTCCAGAATTTTTCCGGCTCTTTCTCGTCGTTATCCTGCGCGTAGACAAACTCCACGCGATACTTCAGTTCGTTCGCCGGCGGCATAAAATCTTCAAATTGGAACGCCGGTATGTTATGCGCTTCCATGCGAACCGCACCATTTTCTTCTTTCGGGGGCGGAGTCCCTTCCGGGAGCCCTCGTGGCCAGCTCCGTCGAATTGCGTAGCCTGGAAGCGACTTCAGCGAGAACTTAGCGTCCTTCGTGAATAGTTCGTCGCTCAGCAGCCACTCGGACTCCTTGAAATAAATGGATGGGTCCCAGTTTTTCATGAAGTGATACTCGATGATGCTTCCTACCTGCACGTCGGGCAGCGTGAACGTCTTCGCCAGATACTTCACCCCTTTCGCTTTGACAATCGTCTTTTCGTAGACCTTCCCATCGAATCCAGCTATCGTGCCGTCCGGCCGGATCGTGCGCGCCTTGATTTGACGGATGTCTCCCGCCCCCTTGAAGAACGGTATCTCCACGTCCGCGTACTTCCGCCCCTCTTCCGCCAGTATCTTAACTCGTACGTAGTTGTACTCAGTCGATAATCCATCATCGCGGTCCACCTGCCGGTATAGATAGATCGCCGGCGCTCCGGGAGCTTCCGGCACGCTCGTCATCTTCAACTCTTCCGGCGAAATCGGCATCCATTCGTCGGCCGCGCTGCTCGACCCCACGCGGTACACCGTCGCTCCAAGCAAAATGAACCCAGCAATCAGGGATAACCGGCGCAGAGACACAGTCCACCTCCGGAGTTGAATTTCACCGTTTTGAATTTCACAATGCCGAATTTCGCAGTGCCGGTTTTCAGGAATACACACAAATCGACGCCACGCAGGGAAAGACCCGGGACCTGCACCGCCGCGCTGGGAGGGCTCTTGGCGCATAAGCAGTGTTACCGACCTTTGCTACTTGCTGTCGCGGACAATACAGGCCCGCATATCCGCTGTCAATAGCCCTTGCGCCCAGCAGCCCCGAGCCGCTCAACGCCCCATCGCTGCGGAAGGAGTGCCCTTTCTTCCCCTCGGCAGTCGTCGTTTTTTCGAACGCAAAGCCGCCCGCACGGGCCGCACCTCGAAACGCACCCCTTCCGCCTCCTGCAAATACGCAATGATTTCAAACAGCCTGCTCGCCGTCGGATTCCCCTTCGGCCCAAACATCTGGTGTATCGTTTTCACATGGATCTTGGTCGCCGCCGCCAGCTTGGGAAATCCAACCGTCGCATTGATATAGTCACGCAGGATCTCCTTCGCCAGCGCCACCTCACCCGACAGCAAGCTTTCGATAGCCTCGCTCAGCATCCCTCTTCGAAACACAGGGTCCCGTCTAATATCCGCCTGAACCGTTTCTCTGAAATCAGTAGTCAATGCCATTTTCATTCCCCTTTTTTCCGCTGCTTCTTCCTCTCCTTGTAGTCTTCCCATCGACCAAGCGCTACTTGGATATCGTTCTGCTGCCGCTGCTTCGTTCCGCCGCCCAGAAGAATCACAATCTCCTCGCCGTCTTTTCCGAAATACACTCGATAGCCGGGACCAAAATTGATCTTGCACTCAAACACTCCCCCTCCGACTCCCTTCACGTTTGAAAAGTTTCCCAATCCAATGCGCAATACCGCTGTGGTCACCCTCTGCCGCGGCCCAGCGTCCAATCCGCCACGCCATTCGCCAAACGGGCTGCAGCCGTCAGCCTCGCGATATTCGCGAATCTCCATCATTATTTTGATGGTAGCATATATCCTACCATCCTCTCCAGGCGTTAGCCAGCCGCTCGCCCCTCGCCCCTTGTGTCTCCCATGCCTGCCCGACAATCGCGCCCGTTACAATCCCTTCATGGGAGTCATCGCGAAAAATCCACATATTCTCGGCGGAAATCCCGCCAAGCAACAATGTAAGCGTTTAGATGCATGGCGTTGGACAAGCTCATTCGGCCCAAAGCCGCTTATGGACAGCAGCGTGGTCTACCCTTCGAGCCAACCCCGCCACCTCTATTTCATTCTTTGCATGGGCCCGCGGAACCTATTCCCGTTTCCAACGTCTCCTAACTGTCCGGCAGTGTCATCGTCCAATGATGCGAGGTCCCTATGCACTCCTTCCTCTTTGATTTGCGCTTCACCTTGCGCGAACTTCGCCGGCGCCCTACCTTCACGCTCACCGCCATTCTCTCTCTCGCCCTCGGCATTGCGGCTACAAGTGCCGTCTTCAGCGTCATTTACGCGGTGCTGATTGATCCCTTCCCTTACCCCGGCTCGGATCGTCTCGTGGAACTCCGCCTGCTCGACCAGGCTGGCAACACTCGCTACACCGGTCTCAACGGTCCACAGCTTGAACTTCTCCGCCACAACGCGAAGTCCATCGAGAGCATCGCCGCCGAAGACTATTGGAACCTCACCACCACCGACGGCGACCTGCCCGAAGACGTCCAGGCTTCCTACATCTCCTCGGAAGATCCGAACCACTGGGGCCTCAAAGCTCTTATGGGCCGCTGGCTCATTCCTTCGGACGCCCCTTTCGGTCAGGACCCTCAGCCTGTCGTCGTCATTACCTACAAATTCTGGCAACGCTACTACATGGGCGACCCCAACGTCATCGGCCGCACCATTCAGCTTGTTCGCAAGCCTTACCAAATCGTCGGCGTCATGCCTCCGCGCTTCCGGTGGCGCGACGTGGAAATGTACGTCCCGCTTCGCGTCACCAGTGACGCCAAGATTTTCTACGGCGCCTCTTTCAAACTCCGCCCGGGCTTCACCGCCGCCCAGGCCGACTCCGAGCTTCAACCCTATTTTCAACAGTTTGCGAAGGAGTCGCCTGAGCGTTTCCCGGACAGATTTCGCGTCGATCTCCGCTCCATCACAGACCTCTATGCCAAGCCTATCGGCCCCACGCTGTATCTCCTTCTCGGCGCCGTCGCCTCCCTTCTTCTCATCGGCTGCGCCAACGTCTCCATCCTTCTTCTCGCCCGTGGCGCCGAGCGCCAGCAGGAACTCGCCGTCCGCGCCGCCGTTGGCGCAGGCCGTTTCCGCATGATCCGCCAGCTCCTCACGGAGTCGCTCGCCATCGCCCTTGCGGGCACCACACTCGGGGTGCTCCTCGCTTGGAAGAGTCTCTCTCTCATCGTCTCCTGGCTGCCGGGTGGACCATTCCCCGCTGAGGCCGTGATCAAGATGAACCTGCCCGTTCTTCTATTCAGCGCCGGCCTGGCGTTTGCCACCGCGATTCTCTTCGGCCTCTCACCAGCCCTGCAACTCTCTCGCCCCGAAATCGGCCGCCTAATGCAAAGTAGCGGCCGCCGCGTCATGGGCAATGCCCACGCAAAACGCGCCCACCGAGTGATGGTCGCCGCGCAAGTGGCGCTCACGCTGCTGCTCCTCTCCGCCGCCAGCGCCGCCGGCAAAGGTTTCCTCCGCCTCCTTCACGCCGATCTCGGCTACGACCCTCACGCCGCCATGTCCGTCCCCATTCCCATCCACGAAAACACGCACGTCTCCTGGAAAGATCGCTCCGAATACTTCGAACAAATTCGCGCCGTCATCGCCGCCATGCCCGAGGTCGTTTCCGCCGGCATCTCCACCAACGCCACGCCGCCCGACAACGGCTGGGACACGCGTTTCGAAATCTTCGGCAGCGCCGCCTCCGAAAAGCCGGAAGTGCGCGTCAACTACATCAGCCCCGAATATCTCGACGTGCTGCACATTCCTCTCTCGCAAGGCCGCATTTGGGATCACACGGAAACCATGCGCGCCGCCCCGCTTGCCGTCATCAACCAAACCATGGCTCGCCAATACTGGCCGAACGGCGACGCCATCGGGCATCAAGTCCGCATCCCCGCAATGAAAGACGAGCCGCCCTATTCGCCCGCGGCTGTGGGCGCCGACGGCTGGCTGCAAATCGTCGGCGTGGTTGCCGACGTCCGCGACGACGGCCTGCGCAATCCCATCAAGCCCGCCCTCTATGTCCCTTACACTCTGCAGATGCGCATGTTCACGCAAATCCTGGTACGCACCCGCGTCGCCCCGCTCTCCGTTCTTCACGACATTCGCGCTCGCCTCGTTACGCTCGATCGCGAACAGCAAGTCATGCGCGTCCGGGACCTCGAAGCCTGGATCACCGACCTGCAGGAATACTCGCAGCAGAAATTCATCGCTACGCTGTTCGCCATCTTCTCGGTTCTTGCTTTGGTGCTCGCCGCGGTAGGTCTTTACAGTGTGGTCTCTTACGGTGTCGCCACTCGCACCAACGAATTCGGCATTCGCATGGCTCTCGGCGCCAGAAGCTCTGACGTCTTCCGCATCGTCTTCTCATCCACCGCCGTCAACGTCGGCGCTGGCCTGGTCGTTGGTCTTCTGCTAAGCATCGCCTTCGACAAACTCTCCACCCGCTGGGTCATGGAAAGCTCCCGTAACCCATGGATCCTCGCCGGCGTAACCCTCATCCTCATCGCCGCCGCAGCCCTAGCCTGTTTCGTCCCCGCCCGCCGCGCCGCCTCCATCGACCCCATGGAAGCCCTTCGCTACGAATAACCTTTATTTTCAACAGCTTCTCGGCCGAGTGGCTAACCTTTGAGGGTACGGGTTTTGTTTTTCCTTAATCGGCCAGTGTCCTTGCCCTCGCACCGGCCGTCAAGTCGCACCAAACAAACGGTTTATAGTTTATACTTGACAACTAGTACCAATATGTTATAATGGCCTGGTTCGTTAGGGCACGTCCTTTTCCGCGTGCCGGCAAGTCATGCGCCCCCGCCGCGCCGTCCCTAAAATTCCCACAGAATCCTCAGTCCCACCCAGGTTACCATTTTATAATAACTGCCCCCTCCTAACCCATCCAGAATCAACACTTCTACAAGTGTTGATTCCACTCCACTTCAACTCCCCTAGAATCAACACTTACAAAAAACCTGGGAGGGGGTCCCTCCTTTCCGCTCCAAAGTTTTACAACTCGTCAATACCCGCGCCCCGCTGCACGCACGCAAAGCAACACCCGCCCGTCTCCTCTATTTCCTTTACTTCCTCCACTTCCTCTACTTCCTCTACTTCCTCTACTTCCTTTGCCTCCCCTTCCGTAACTCCTTTCCCTGCCACTCTTACGAGCCACCTGCAAATTGCTGAAAACGCAACCACTTTAAGTCCTGCATTTGCCACTCTTGCGCGCCGCGTCAAGCATAAGTTCTTTGTTTGCCACTCTTACAGAAAACACCCGGGGTGGGGGCAGGTCGTCCAGCGCTCTCTTACACTATTCACTACCCACTATTCGCTACTCACGGTCCTCCCCCAGAACTTCTACCCTCCCGCCTCCGATTTACGGCATAATCCCGCCGCACAGGGGCAGCACCAGCAACCCAATCCGCAAACGGGGAGGAATCAGTGACCGATCGTCCATGGAGTTCCACGGCTCCTCCAGGAGAATTCCGCACCTACATCTCCGCCGAGGAAACCGTCAAGGAATTTACGATCCGCGCCGTCATCCTTGGCGCGCTCTTCGGCCTCCTCTTTGGCGCCGTCACCGTCTACGTCGGTTTGAGAGCAGGCCTCACCGTCTCCGCTTCCATCCCGATCTCCGTTCTCTCCATCAGCATTCTTCGCGCCTTCGGCCGCTCTACCATCCTCGAAAACAACATCGTGCAGACCACCGGCTCCGCCGGCGAGTCGCTCGCAGCCGGCGTGATGTTCACCATTCCGGCGTTGATCTTTCTTGGCTTCGGCAAAGAGTTCACCTTCTGGCGCATCTTTCCTCTCGCTCTTTTGGGTGGATGGCTCGGCGTTCTCTTCATGGTTCCGCTCCGCCGCCAGCTCATCGTTAAAGAACACGGCAATCTTTCTTTTCCGGAAGGCACTGCGTGCGCTGACGTTCTCGTCGCAGGCGAGCGCGGGGGATCCTTCGCAGGGCGGGTTTTTTGGGGCCTCGGCCTCGGCGGCATCTACACCTTCCTCATGAATACAGTCCAGGCCTGGACGTCGCAACCCGAAGCCCGCCCCTCTTGGTTTCCAGGTGCATCTTTCCGCGCCGCCATCACTTCCGAATATCTCGGCGTCGGCTACATCATCGGCCCGCGCGTTTCCGGCATTCTGTTCGCCGGCGGCATCATCTCCTGGCTCGTCATCATGCCCGCCATCAAGTTTTACGGCCAGCTCGCCAACGGCGTTCCCATTTATCCTTCTACCATTCCCATCCCTCTAATGACTCCCGATCAAATCTGGGGTACGTACATTCGCCCCATGGGCGCAGGCGCGGTTGCCGCTGCTGGACTCATCACGCTTCTCCGCACCATGCCCACGATCATCTCCGCTCTGCGCGCTGGCTTGAAAGACGTCCGCGCCGAAGGTGCGGGCCAAACCACCTCGTCCTCTCGAATCGAGCGCGAAGTCCCCATGCGCACCGTCGTCCTCGGCTCCATCGTCATCGTCGCCATGATCTGGGTTCTTCTCACCTTCCACCCCATCCCAGGCGCCGAAACCCGCTGGTATCAGAATTTATTCGCAGGTGTTTTTGTCGTTGTCTTCGGCTTCCTCTTCGTCACCGTAGCCGGACGAATCAGCGGCCTGCTCGGCAACTCTTCCAATCCCATCAGCGGCATGAGCATCGCCACGCTAATGGCCACATGCGCCATCTTCTTCGTTGCCGGTTGGACCGCTCCTAACTACCAAGTCCTCGCCCTGATGATCGGGGGAGTCGTCTGCATCGCTGCCGCCATCGCCGGCGCCACTTCGCAGGACCTGAAAACCGGCTACCTCGTCGGGGCCACTCCCTATTGGCAGCAAATGGGCCTCCTCATCGGCGTCACCATTTCCACTCTCGCCATCGGCACAACCCTTAACCTGATGAATCAAGGCTTGCAAAAATATATCCCCACTCAAATTCCTGTAAACGTACAATCGCTTCCCTCCGGAGTAAAAATCGAACAGAGTTCCTTCATTTACCAAGGCAAATCCTACGTCCTGCTCAATTCGCTCGGCTCGCACGAAGTCCCCGACGGCGAATATCTCTTCGACAATTCTTCTAAGCAAATCGAATATCAATGGGCGCAGGGCATCGGCAGCGACAAAGCCCCCGCTCCGCAAGCGCGCCTCATGGCCACCGTCATCAGCGGCATCCTGAATCAACGCCTTCCTTGGCGCTTGGTTTTGATGGGAGTTGCACTAGTCATTGCCGTGGAAATTCTTGGTGTCCGCTCCCTTGCCTTCGCCACCGGCTCGTATCTTCCTCTCGGCACTACGGCCGCAATGTTCGCCGGAGGCCTCATCCGTGCGCTCATCGAAGCCACCACCAAGAAAAAGGATGAAAGCGAAGCCAGTCCTGGCGCTCTCTACTCTTCCGGCCTTATCGCTGCCGGCGGTGTCTTCGGCCTCCTCGGCATCGTCATCGCTCTTTTTCAAGACCCGGAAATCTCAAGCCGTGTCCCGGCATGGGTAACCGTTGTCCTCCGCCTGCCCTGGCGCCCCGACCTCTTCTCCTTCGGCCCCAAATTCATGGGCTCACTTGCCACCAGCAATCTCTTCGGCATTTTCATGTTCGCGCTTCTCGGCGCGTCCCTCTTCTACTTTGCCCGCAAGAAACTGAACTAAGGAGCAAACAGAAAACCAAAAAATCAAACTCAAATTCGAAACAAGAGCAAATCGCGGAAGAAAAAAAACGTCGCGAAACCGGAAATACACGCCAAAACACGACTTTGACGCGCGCATTCCAACGCCGTAAACTTAATCCATGGGAACTGCGTTCCGCGCCCGCCGCTACAACTTCGATTGGCGCGGATTCATCACGCCCGGCGTCAAGCTCCTCGTGCTCATCTGCTCCGGCGTGTTTCTGGTCCAGACGCTCATAGACCTCTTCCTTGGCCTGAACGCCTCCTCTTGGGTGAACCACTTCTTCGGACTTGTCGCCCTCGGCCCGATCCCTGCCCTCCGGCTGTGGCAGCCGTTCACCTACATTTTTCTCCACGGCGGCCTGTTCCATCTGCTGATCAACATGCTTTTTCTCTGGATGTTTGGCCGCGAGCTGGAACTTGTATGGGGAAAAAAGCGTTTTCTGAATTTCTTTTTTCTGTGCGGAGTCGGCGCTGGCTTGATTGAGATTCTGGTCAAGGTGATTCCCATGTCGTGGGGGCATAGGCCGTCGGACATTCCGACGATCGGAGCATCGGGCGCGATTTTCGGAATTTTGATGGCGAACGCAATTCTGTTCCCGGACCGGCGCATTTGGCTTTTCCCTTTGCCGGTGACGATTCCCATGCGGCCGTACGTCGCGGTGATGGGCGCGATTGAATTTTTCGGCACGCTTGGAGCCGGCGGTGACGCCGTTGCCCACGTCTGCCATCTTGGGGGAATGCTGGTGGGGTACATTTATTTGCGGCGCGGATCTTTTTTGTACAGTGTGCGAAACACCGTCTCGGATTGGCAGCAGAAGCGCAACCGCAAACGATTCGATGTTTATATTAACAAGCACAAGAACGAGCCGCCCTCGCGCCCGGACCGCTGGGTCAATTAAAGTTCCGGAAATTCTTGCCATTGGAATTGGGGAACTGCCGCGGTGCAGATGCGGGCCGTGCTAGGCGGGGCCGCCGATGACGTGGAACTTCATGAAGTTGGTGGTGCCGCGGATGCCCATGGGGGTGCCTGCGACGATCCCGATGACGTCGCCTTGGCGAACGAGGCGTTCTTCGAGGAGACGCTTTTCCGCGATGGCCGCGAGGCCATCAATTTTGCGGACATTGGGGATATGGCGAGGCATGACGCCCCAGATCAGGGCCATGCGGCGGCGCGTCTCGGCTTCGGGCGAGAACGCGATGATGGGGACTGCGGGGCGGTAACAGGAAACCAGGCGCGCGGTGAAACCGCTGTGCGTGAAGACAGCGATCAGCTTCATGTGCAATTCACGCGAAGCATGACACACAAGTTCCGCGACGGTTTCAGCGACCTTCAATTTTTCCAGGGGCACGCGCGGCGGTGAACCCCAATCGCTGGCCTCCGCTTCTTCGATAATGCTCGCCATCATGCTGACGGCTTCGACGGGATATTTTCCCGAGGCGGTCTCAGCAGAAAGCATGACGGCATCGGAGCCGTCGAAGATTGCATTCGCCACGTCGGAAGCCTCCGCGCGCGTGGGGCGGGGATTCTCGGTCATGGACTCGAGCATTTGTGTGGCGGTGATGACGGGCCGGCGGAAGTGGCGGGCGCGGGCGATAATTGTTTTTTGCACGACGGGGACGCGCTCGGGGTTCATCTCGACGCCCAGATCGCCGCGCGCGACCATCACGCCATCCGCGGCGCGCAGGATGGCGTCCAGATTTTCTATCGCTTCCGGTTTCTCGAGCTTGGCGATGACCGGCGTGTTCTTGCCCGCGCGCCGCACCAGCGATTTCGCGAGAAGCACATCCTCGGGCCGGCGCACAAAGCTGACGGCTATATAGTCCGCCCCGTGCTTCAGGGCAAACGCGAGATCTTCGCGATCCTTCGGCGTGAGAGCGGGAACGCGCAGCTTAATTCCAGGCAGATTGATGCCTTTGTGCTCGCCGAGCGCTCCACCGTTCACGACCTCGCAAGTAACCTCGGGACCGCGTACTTGGAGGACGCGCAGTTCGATCAAACCGTCCGAAAGCAGGATGCGGTCTCCGCGGTGGACTTCCCGCGGGAGCGGGCGGAAGACGGTGCTGACGCGCGTGGAATCGCCCAATACCCTGGCGGTTGTAATAACGAAGCGCTGCCCCGCACGCAGCATCACAGGCCTGCTACCCGCAAGCGGGCCGGTGCGAATCTTTGGGCCCTGGAGGTCGGCGAGAATGGCGATTGGCTTTTCTTGGTCGACAGCGGCGGCACGCAGGGTGGCTATATTTTGCGCATGGTCCGAGTGCGTGCCATGAGAAAAGTTCAGGCGGGCGACGTCCATCCCGGCTTCGAGCAGACGGCGGATCATGCGGGGCGAGCAACTGGCCGGGCCGATCGTGCAAACGATTTTGGAATGACGAAAAGCCATACTGTCTCTGGAGAGGGAGTTTACAACCTTCATCGCCCCACGGGCAGCAGACGTGCAGGCCCAATGATGAATTTATCTTGATCCGGCGAATTCCGTGACGATGCGCGCAAGGAAATCGACGCCTTTATCGAACGAGGCAAGCGGAATGCGCTCGTCGTCGGCGTGCATGCGCCGGGAATCCTCGTCGGTCATGGGGAACGGGGAAACACCGTAAGCTTGCACGTTGTGCAGCCGCAACTGAGCGGAATCCGTCGCACCCGCCGACAAGAACGGCAGCACTGGAACGCCGGAAAACTCCTCCCCGGCAGCCTTTGTGATTGTGGCATACAAATCGGACTCAAGCGATGAGGGAGGAGCGGCCAGGCCGGCATCGGGCTGAACTTCGAAGCGAATTTGCGGATCGTTGACTAATTTCGTAAGTTCGGCGACTAAAACAGTGATGGTGTCACCCGGCAAGAGGCGGACGTCGAGCATGGCGCGGGCTTCGGATGGAATGACATTGGCGCGCACGCCAGCGGAAAGCATGGTGGGAGCGATGGTGTCGCGCAGCATGGAGTTCCAGAGCGGGTTGGTATCGGAGATGACGCGCTGGGCGTGTTCGCCGCGGTCCGGAGTGTCGATGGAGCGAATCCATTTGGAGAGTTCGTCGTCTTCGAGTGGGGCGAGTTGTTCGAAATAGCGCCGAACGATGGCTGTGAAGCGGACGGGCGCGGTGTATGCGCCGATCTTGGCAACGGCGGAGACAAGGTGGACGACAGCGTTGTCCTTGGTGGGCGCGGAGGCGTGTCCCGAGGGGCCGCGGGCGATCACGGCGACGTCCACGGGCACTTTTTCGCTGGCTTGCACGGCGACATACTCGACCTTGCCGTTTTTCAGTATGACCCGGCCGCCTTCGTTGAGCGCGAAACCCGCGGCAAACTTCTCCCAATATTTGGCGATGAGGATCTTGATGCTGGCTTCGCCGCCTTGCTCTTCATCGGCGGTGGCGAGAAAAATGACGTCGCGGTTCACGCGGGCATTGGAACGCTTGAGAGCGATGAAGGCGGCGAGGTTGGCGGCGAGCATGCCTTTGTCGTCTATGGAACCGCGGCCGTACATATAGCCGTCTTTGACAGTGGCGCTGAAGGGATCGACGGTCCACTTCGATTTGTCCACACCGACGACGTCCATGTGCGCGACCAAGAGCAGGGCGCGCGACGGGTCGGGCATGGCGGCGCTGCGCAGGCGCGCCACCAAGGCGCTACGGCCCGGGGCGAGTTCCAATAATTCGGGATTAAACCCTTCTTTTGTCAGAATGGCGGCAACGTATTTTGCGGCGGCTTCTTCGTTGCCGGGAGGATTGCTGGTGTCAATGCGGATGAGATCGGCGAGCCAGCGTTCGGCTTCCTTGGCGAGAGCGGCGGTATTCCCGGCTGGCGATTGCGTGGACTGGACAGTGGGCATGGCGGTGGAGGGGACCTGCGCGGCTGAAGGCGAGGCCGCCGGCAACAACAACAACAAGAAGATTGAGAGAGCTGCTGCGAGCACAAAAATATGCATTCTGCGGTTCCGATTCACGAAGACTTCCTCCGTCTTAGATGCGCACCAAATTTAAAGTAACACGCTCAGCAAACGTTTTGCAGTTAACGCGCTTCATACTAACATGCAGTGTGGGGGCACGACCGCAGGCTTGGCGGCGCGTTGCGTAAATTCAAACGGCGGGGAAGCACCGCCAGTCAGGGAAGAAGCGCCGGGCAGGCAGACGGGTTGATTTCAAAGGCGAATCGAGGGGTGAAATGAAGACGATCTTTTCCGTGGTTTTGCTGACATTTCTTGTGAGTGTAATTCTTGTGCCGCTGGCAGACCGGCCGGCGATGGCGCAGGCTCCCACTGGCCCCCAAGGCGGCGCGCCACCGCCGACTGTGAAGGCGCCACAGGCTCCCGCTCCGGCGCAACAGCAGTCGCCGCAAGGCGGGGTGAGCATCTCGGTGGAAGTGCCCGTGGTGACTCTGGATGTGATAGCCACCACCCAGCACGGCGACATCCTGACGGGTCTGAAGAAAGAGAATTTCAAGGTTACCGATGATGGGGTGACACAGACGATCTCGAACTTTGGGCCATCGGAAGCGCCGATTACGATTGTCATGCTGATGGAGTTCAGCAGCCGCGGTCTGTACGACTGGTTTGCTTACCAGGCGAAGTATTGGGCGGACGCGTTCCTTCCGAATCTGCAGCAGAAAGACTGGGTAGCGCTGCGGACGTTCGACATGCAGATCCACGATGAAGTGGACTTTACGCAAAATAAGGATGAGGTTCGCAACGCCATTTACCATCTTTATTTTCCCGGGTTCAGCGAATCCAACGTTTTTGACGCGGTTTTGAAAACCATTGACGACATGAAGGACGTGAAGGGAAAGAAATCGATTTTGCTGCTGGCTACGGGAGTGGACACATTTTCGAAGCACACTTTGGATCAGACGATGAAGCAGCTGCGGCAGAGCGACGTGACCATTTTTTGCGTGGGCCTGGACAAGCCGTACATTAATTTCATCGAATCGCGCGGGTCGCTGGGTTCGCACATGAATTACCTGCAGGGCGAAAACCAGATGAAGACGATTGCGAACTTGACAGGCGGCTATTCGTGGTTCCCGCAATTCGACGGAGAACTTCCGGGGATTTTTCACGACGTGGCCGCGTTTCTGCGCCACCAATACAGCTTGTCGTATACGCCGACGAGCGGGGGGAAAGACAGCAAGTTCCACAAGGTGAAAATTGAGCTGGTGAACCCGGATGGGAGCCCGTTCGAAGTGCACGATCAGAAGGGGAAAAAGCAGAAGTGGGTCGTGTATGCGCGCGAGGGTTACGAGCCGATGAAAGCCGGAGCTGGGGACTGATTGTTTTTGGATTGTTGTAGATTGTCTTGGATGAGAGCGACCCGCTCCGCTTTCACATCTTACGTTTGCTGGGCCGGCTAGTAGCCGCGCGCGAAATCGATTTGGTTGAACATTTCGCGGCCGTCAAACCAGCGTTCCAGAAGATCCATCAGGAGAGCCGTTTCGCGCTGCCACAGGCGGTCGCTGACGGCGCTGGTGTGCGGTGTGATGAAGAGATTCGGGGCTTTCCAGAGCGGGCTTTCGGGTGGAAGCGGCTCGACGGAGGCTACGTCGAGTGCTGCACCGCCGAGGGCGCCGCTTTCTAGCGCACGGATGAGCGCGGCTTCGTCCAAGAGCGAGCCGCGGCCGACATTGACGAGGCGGGCTCCAGGCTTCATGCGCCTGATTTGCGGCGCCCCAATCAGGTGACGTGTTTCCGATGTTTCGGGCGCGGCGATGACTACGTAATCCGCGTGCGGCAGAGTTTCCTCGAGTTGCGAGGCGGGCACGATTTTTTCGGCGTGCGTGGTGTCGCCCTTTCCCGAACGCGTTACGCCCCAAACACGCATGTCGAAGGCGCGGGCGTGCTTGGCTAGTTCGCGGCCGATGGAGCCGAATCCGACTATTAAGAGGACTTGGCCGCTTAGCTCGGTGAGGCGCTGCGGCTTGTCCCAGATGTCTTGCTGGCCCCAGTGGGAACGGTCTTGATGGCGCGCGGAATCGGGGAAATTTCGAGCGAGCGCGAGGAGGAAACCGATGGTGTGCTCGGCCATCGGAGGAGAAAAAACGCCGCTGGGATTGGTGACCACGATTCCGGAATCGCGAAGCTCGGGATACATCAATTGAGCTACGCCAGCGGCGGTGGAGTGAATCCACTTCAGTTTTTTTGCGTGCGTGAGCTGCTCGGCGCGGAGGGAATAGCCGATGAAAATGTCCGTGTCCGGCAGCTCGCGCGCGAGGTGGTCGTAATCGGGGAGATGCACTACGCGCATTTCTGGCCAGCGCGCGCGGATGGTTTGGGGCATAACCGGCTGCGGGCGCCAGTACGTGAATGGATGCCAGACGCAGATGAGGAGTTTGGTCTCGGCTGGTTTGGTGCGATTCATTCGCGCGGGCCGCGATGCTTCCAATAGAGGAGTAAGCCAACGATTAGGCCGAGACCGCCGGTGCCGATGATAAAGGGGCGAGAGAGCGGCAGAGCGAACCAACAAATCACGACGAGGCCCACGGATACAATTGCGCCGACTGGTGTACCGGGAATTGTGATCGTGCCGAACGTGCGCGGGCGATTTTGGCCTGGCTCGGGCGGCTTTTTCGAGAGGGGTTCGTAGCTGAGGCTCATATCAACGCCTTGTCGCGACGCGCAAATCCTGGCCGGTCATGTCCCCGGGCTTCGGCTGATCGACGGCCGCGAGCATTGTGGGAGCCAGGTCGCGCAAGGAACCACCGGGCTTCAATTGTAGGGAGTCGTTTTCGCTGACGACAATCAGCGGAACTGGATTGGTCGTGTGATAGGTGTGCGGGCCGCCGTTGAGCGGATCGATCATGGTCTCGGCGTTGCCGTGGTCGGCGGTGATGAGCCACACGCCGCCGCGGGCTTTCAGAGTTTGGTAAATTTGGGCGAGGCCAGCGTCGACGGCTTCGACAGCCTTTATCGTGGCTTCGAGATTTCCGGAATGGCCGACCATGTCGGCATTCGCGTAATTCATGATGATGGCATCGAACTCGCCTTTTTCGATGGCTTTTACAACCGTGTCCGTGATTCCCTGCGCGGACATTTCCGGCTTCAGGTCGTAGGTGGCGACTTTGGGCGAGGGGACCAGGATGCGCTCTTCGCCGCCGAAGGGCTTTTCGACGCCGCCGTTGAAGAAATAAGTGACGTGGGCGTATTTTTCGGTTTCGGCGCAGCGCAGATTTTTGTATTGCAGCTCTTCGAAAACTTGCGCCAGGATGTGCTCCAACTTTTCCGGTGCGATCACGTATTTTAGCCAGGGCCAGTTTTTATCGTACTGGGTCATCGCCACGTAAAAAAGATTTTTGGGGCGCTTCGCGTCGGCGATTTTGTCGAAGCCCGGCTCGACCAGGGCGCGCGTCATTTGGCGGGCGCGGTCGGCGCGGAAATTGTAGAAGATCACGGCGTCGTCATCGTGAATTGTGGCGACCGGCGCGGCTGCCGCTCCATCACCTTTTGTGATGACGACGGGTTTCACGAATTCGTCGGTGACGCCTTGTTCGTAGCTTTTTTGGAGCGCCGCAACGGAATCGTTCGAATGCGTCTCGGCTTCGCCATGAACCACCGCGCGGTAGGCCAGCTCGACGCGCTCCCAGCGGTTGTCGCGGTCCATCGCGTAGTAGCGGCCGGTGAGAGTGGCTATTTCGCCGACGCCGAGCTCGCGCATCTTTTGCTGCAACTGGCGCACGAAGTCGCGGCCGCTGTTGGGCGGCGTGTCGCGGCCGTCCATGAAGCAATGCACAAAAACGCGCTCGACTTTTTGCTGCTTGGCCATTTCCAGCAGCGCGAAGAGTTGCTGAATGTGCGAGTGCACGCCGCCATCGCTCAGGAGCCCGAGCAAGTGCAACTGGCGCTGGCGGCCGCGCTCCATCGCTTGTTGAAAGAGCGGCACGTTCTGCAATTGTTTGTTGGCGATCAGGAGATCGATGCGCGTGATGTCCATGTGGACGATTCGGCCCGCGCCGATATTCATGTGGCCGACTTCGCTGTTGCCCATTTGGCCTTCGGGCAGGCCAACGTAGGGGCCCGACGTGTGAATGAGCGTGTTGGGAAATTTCTTCATCAGTTCGTCGTAAGCGGGCTTGCGAGCGAGGGCAATGGCGTTGCCTTTCGTATCGGCGCGGTAGCCCCAGCCATCGAGAACGGTCAGCACAATGGGTTTTGGTCGTTTGGCCATAGCCTAGTGTGTTGCAATCTCCCTTAACGCGGCGAGGAGGCGGTCCACTTCTTCCGCAGTATTGTAATGAACTAGTCCGATTCGCAGCAGGCCGCCGTTTTCCTCGACGCCGAGACGTTCGGTGAGGTTCAGCGCGTAGTAGTTGCCATCCCAGGTGAAGATGCCGCGCTCGCCCAGAAACGCTGCGATTTTTGCAGGGGAGTGATTCGCCAGCCGCACGGAAACCGTTGAGCAGCGCTCATCAAATCGCTTCGGATCGCTGATGCCGAAAAATCTCAGACCGGGAATCGCAAGCAGTCCCTCGACCAAGCGTGAGAGCAGCGCCATCTCATGCTGATGCGTCGCGCGATAGGCCGCCAGCAAAGCGTTGCGCCGATCTTTCGCTGCGGGGTCGCATCGCCGGCCGAGTTCTGCAAGGTAGTCCACTGCGGCGCCAATTCCCGCGATCAACTCCTGCACTTGCGTTCCGGTTTCCCAGCGATCGGGGAGCGAATCCGGTGCGGGACACACCTTGTACGGCTTGAAGCGCTGCAGATACTCGCGCTTTCCGTAGAGCGTGCCCATGTGGGGGCCGAAAAACTTGTAGGGCGAGCACACCAGGAAATCGCAATCGAGCGCACGCACGTCAATCGGCCCGTGGGGAGCGTAATGCACCGCGTCGATGAACATCAACGCGCCCACGTGATGCGCTAGTTTCGTAATTTCAGCGACGGGATTGATGGTGCCCACGGCGTTCGAAGCGTATCCGACGGCGACCAACTTCGTGTTCGCGTTGATCTTGTGCTTCAAATCATCGAGGTTCAGCGTGCAATCCGATTCGTGGATGTCCACCTGGCGAATCACCATGCCCATGTCTTCCAACGCGCGCCAGGGGGCGACATTCGCATCATGGTCTAGAGTGGTCACGACAATTTCGTCGCCCGGCTCGAGCACACGTCCGATGGCCCGCGCCAGCGCGAAAGTGATCGTCGTCATGTTCTGCCCGAAGACGACTTCGTCCTTATCGCAATTAAGAAAATCGGCCATTGCGGCGCGTGCGGAGGCGATCATGGCATCGTTGCTGCGGCTGGTAGCGAACGCTCCGCAGGTGTTGGCGTTCGACTTGAGATAATAGTTTTGAACCGCGTCCATCACTTGCCGTGGCACCTGCGTGCCCGCAGGCCCGTCCAGAAAGGCTGCGGGGCATCCGTTCACCTGCAATTGCAGCGACGGGAATTGCTCCCTCACCCAACCGACATCCAGCGGCTTACTACCCATGCCCTGCACCACCGATGTGCTCATTGTTTTCTCCGGCAGCTAGTTTCTCACAGGGCGGGCTGAGGATGAAGCCGCGCGCAATCGTGTTAGCATTTAGCTGGTTGTTCCTCACTCATGCCGCTTTGGCGCCGGCTACAAATCAAATGAGCGGCCAAGAACGGGCCGGCTCCGCGCCACGTTTCTCCATGAGGTGCGCAGTGTCCGAATCCTTCACGCCAAGCGAGCGCACGCGTGTTGTGCGCGAGCCGCAGCGCGGCGTCTACGACCGCGAAACCGTTTACAAGATTCTCGATGAAGGGCTTGTGTGCCATGTAGGCTTTTCCTTGGAAGGCCAGCCGTTTGTCATTCCCACGCTGTTCGCGCGCGTCGGCGATGCGATCTATTTTCATGGCTCGGCCGCCAGTCGCATGCTCCGCGGCGTCAGCGAGGGCGCGAATGTCTGTGTGACGGTTACACTGACGGACGGAATCGTGCTCGCGCGATCGGTTTTCAATCACTCGATGAACTACCGCAGCGTCGTGGCGCTCGGTAAAGCCACGCTTGTCGAAGAGCCGCAAGAAAAACTCGAAGCGCTTCGCGCATTTACGGAAAAGATTCTGCCCGGCCGCTGGGACGACGCGCGGCAACCTAACGAAAAAGAGCTGAAGGCCACCAGCATCCTGCGCCTGCCGCTTACGGAAGCCTCGGCAAAAGTGCGCGTCGGCCCGCCCGAAGATGACGCTCCCGATTATGCGCTTCCTGTTTGGGCTGGCGTCATTCCACTGGGAGTCGTTGCAGGCGCTCCCATTCGCGATGAAAAGTGCGATCTTGGAATTCCACTCCCGGCTTATGCGGCGAACTACAAGCGGTGAGATGTCAATGAATTCAATCCTGAACCGTTATTACTGGCGCACGGAGCGGAGGAAATCGGCAAGGAGGCCGTAGCCGGTAGCCTCGACTCCGGGATTGTGCTCGACGAGCGATAAGCCGAACACGTCGAGGTCGAAGCGAATCGCGGAACTGCTGCCTTCGAGATTGGCGAGCGGATCCGAGGCGAGTAAGATTTCTGGTTGTACGCGGCAATCCACGCCGTCGCCGCGGCGCTCCGCACGGCAGACCAGTTTGTAGCGCATCCCCGCGGCGCGCACGGAGCGGATCTTTTCTTCGCTGAGTTCTCGGATGCCCGTGCGCTGCACTTGTTCGAGCCGCGCATTCGCGCCCATCAATACGATTGCCAATGCCACGACTTTCACGGCTGCATCCCAGCCGTCCAAGTCTGCGGTCGGATCCGTTTCTGCGATGCCCATGGCTTGCGCGCGCTTCACGGCTTCATCCATCGAGCGGCCTTTTTCGATTTCCGTGAGCACGACGTTCGTGGTGGAATTCAGAACTCCAGAAAAACCGCGAATGTCGGTCGCGGGCAAGCCGTGGGGAAACATCGAGAAAACCGGCACGCCGTCCATGACCGTGGATTCGTAGAGGAACTGCCTGTTCTTCTCTTTCGCGAGCGCGGTGAGCTCCTGGTACGCGTGAACGATGGGGCCTTTGTTGGCGGTGATGGCGTGCATGCCCAATTCGAGCGCGGTCCGCAAATGCTCGGTGGCCGGCTGGCCGGTCTTCACATTGAGCGAGGTCGCTTCAAAGAGAACATCGGCGCGCGTTTTTTCGAGCCACTCGCGCAGGTTGTGCGGTTGGGATGTGTTTCCGTGCTGAATGAGTGAGTGGCCGTGCAAAGCGGCCAGCGGATTGAGGCCGTCGGGATCGGCGAACCACCCGGTGCGACGCGTGGCCACTCCCGTGAGGCGCCAGCGGATATCGTAGCGCCGGCGCAGGTCCGTTTCTTTTGAGATCAGCAAGCGCAGGAGAGCGCGGGCAACATTGCCCATGCCGACGATCGCGAGATTGTAGGACGGCATGAGCCGATCCTCCGGGAGAAGGTGGGACGCAGACGTGGATGTCTGCCCCCATGATAGGGGCGGGGCAAGCCCCGCCCCCACAAAGAGATGAATTAATGCGCGGCGGCGAGTTTCGCGGCAGCGTCGGCGATCAGCTTGGCTTCATCCTGCAGGCAATGCGCGACGACCACCACTCCTTCATCGGCTTGCTTCCAGTCTTTCTGTTCGATGGCCTCGCGCACATAGGGCATTGTTTTTGCTGCATAGCCGGTGTAGAAGCCCGGCGCATAGAGTTGATGCCGGTACCATTTGCGCTGGGGCAAACCTTCCTGCGTGATGAACTTGCGTTCGCTCTCGATGAGCAGGCGGTCCACCTCGGCCACCGAAGCCGAAGCCAGCGCGGCGCCGCCGTTGGCATTGGCGTGTTCCAGCGCTCTGCGGTAGTCCGCCGCGGCGCGCGTGACGGCATCGGCGGCGTTCTCGAGCGGCGCGAAGTTCTGATAGGGCGGGACTTCTTCCTTTTTTGGCGGGACCATGTACGGTTTTTTCGGATCCGCCGTCGCTGTGAAGACACCCTCGTCGATTTCCCGGTTGCGCTCGCGAATTTCGTCCTGCATTTTCTTCGACAAGTCTTTCAATTCGCGCACGTAGGTTTGCATCGTTTCCGCGAAATCATTGAAGTCGAATGGCAGCAAATCCGCGTCGGCCATGCGCATCATGGCTGTGCCGCCCGCCTGCGAGAGAGCGCGTCCATAAACGAACGTCGTATCGGCAAAATGTGTATACCAGTAGAAGTCGTCGTAAATCGAATGGTAGATTCCGCCGCCATCTTCGCCGCCGAACCCGATGTTGAGCGACGCGACGCCGACATGCTGGAGGAATGGCGTAAAATCAGAGCCGGAGCCGAGCGCTCCCGCATGCAAATCGGCGCGCTGACGGACGTCCTGCTTTTTGTCGGCAGGCGCCTCTTCGATGGCGCGGAGTTGCTCGCGCTTCCAGGCGGAGAGTTTCGTTTCGGGGTCCTGAATGTCTCTCGCGACATCGTTGATGAATCTCTCGAGAGTGTGGGAGCCTCCGAGGCCAAAATAGCCGCGGCCATTGCCGTCGGAATTGATGTACATGACGGCGTGTTTCTCGAGTTCCTCGGCGTGCGTCTCGACCCACTCCGTGGAGCCGAGCAAGCCGGGCTCTTCGCCGTCCCAAGAGCAATAAATAATCGTGCGCTTAGGCTTCCATCCGGCTTTTACCAGCTCGCCCAGAGCACGCGCTTCCTCAAGCATCGCCGACTGGCCGGAGAGCGGATCTTCCGCGCCGTTCACCCAGCCGTCGTGGTGGTTGCCACGAATCACCCATTCGTCGGGATAAACCGAACCGGGGATCTTGGCGATGACGTCGTAGAGCGGCTTGAGGGGCATCCAGTTCGATTTCACTTTGAGGTGCACTTTTCCCGGGCCGGGGCCGATGTGATAGCTGATGCCGAGTCCGCCGCGCCAAGCTGCGGGAGCCATCGGACCTTTCAGCGAAGCGAGAAGCGGCTCTGCGTCGCCCCACGAAATCGGCAGCACCGGAATCTTGGTAATCGTCTCAGCGTCTTTTAGTTCGAGGCGCTTGGCGTCTTTCGTCGCGCCCACGCCGGGCGTAAGAGGATCGCCAGAATAGAGAGGCATGTCGGCCACGCTGCCGCGCTGCACGCCATCTCTCGGCCGATAGGGTCCTTCTGGGAAAACGTCGCCTTGATAAGGACCGTCTTCATGCGGATCGGAAAAAATCAGGCAGCCGATGGCGCCATGTTCCGCGGCGACTTTTGGTTTAATGCCGCGCCAGGAGCCGTAGTAGCGCGCGATGACGATGGCGCCCTTCACGGAGACGCCCATACGATCAAGCTTTTCATAATCGTCGGGAACGCCAAAATTGACGTAGACGAGTGGAGCAGTCACGTCGCCATCGATCGAATATGCGTTGTAGGTGGGCAGCTGCTCGTCCTGCTGGCTGGACGTGGGATCTTCTTTCACGGGAGGCTCTTGCAACTTTGCGACGAACTTCGGACCGCCTTCGACGAGTTCGACGATGCGTTCCTTAGGCGTCGGAAAAAGCACGTCGAACGTTTCGATGTGGGCGTCGAGTCCAAATTCTTTATATCTCGCTAACAGCCATTCGGCGTTGTCCTTGTCATAGGGCGATCCTACGTGATGCGGCCGCGCAGAAAGTCTTTGCATATAGCCGCGAATTTTGTCTGGATCGGGAATGGCGCGCATCTTTTCTTCCCACTGCCTCTCGGCGCGTGAGGATTCGGCGGAATATCCGGCGAGCGGTTGTTCATCGGCGACGACGTGCGTGCCGACCGGCGCCAGGGAAATGCTTGCGAAGACAATCGATGCGACACATGCTCTGCGGTTCATTAGACCCCCTCGTTTCGAGCAGGTATTTTGCCTGAACTGCACAGCGATTGGAAACGTTTGTTGCAGAATTATCCGCGGCTTCCAGTTTTCAGGAGGATGTCCAGATCATCGGGATGGATGGCGCAGAGGAGCGCGTCTTCGCGGTCGATGTGGCCCTTGCTGATCAACTGGACGAGCGATTCCTCGAGCGCGAAGGAACCCTTTTTCTTGGTCATGGTGATTTCTTGATGGAGATGCTGCAACGCGTTGCGGCGAATGTGCTGGCGCGCGCCGTAGCCGATCATCAGAAGTTCGGCGGCTGGAAAACGCTCTCCGCTTTTGCTGGGCAAGAGGATTTGCGTCAGCACGGCGGCGATGGCCATCGCCAATTCCTGGCGGATGGTGTTCTGGCGCTCATCGGAAAAAGAGTCGGAGATGCGCGAGATGGTCGTGGCGACATCAATGGTGTGCAATGTCGAGAGCACGAGATGGCCGGTTTCGGCGGCGGCGACGGCGATGCGCATCGTTTCCGGATCGCGCATCTCGCCTACCACGAGAACATCTGGCGCCTGCCGCAGGGCCGCGCGAAGTGCCGTGGGAAAATCCGGAGCGTCCGAGCCGATCTCGACTTGCTCGATAACGCTTCGAATGTGCGTGTGCTCGTACTCGATGGGGTCTTCGATAGTGACGATGTGGCGCGCCTCGCGGCGATTGATGTCGTCGATGAGAGCTGCGAGGGTTGTCGATTTACCGGAACCAGCAGGACCTCCGATGAGGACGAGGCCGCGCGGCAAATGTGCGAGCGTTTCGACAGAAGGAGGAAGGTTGAGCTCGCGAAGCGTGGGAACCTTTTGCGGCAAAGCGCGAATCGCGGCGGCGGCGCGTCCGCGTTCGCGGTGCAAGTTGATTCGAAAGCGGCCAAGACCCTCGACGCGGTAAGAAGAGTCCGAGATCTGAGACTGCCGGTACCGTGCCAGCGCATGGGATGTAAGTGCAGGAAGCACTGCCGCTTCGATTTCGGGGCCATCGAGCGGACGCGCTTCGATTTTCTGCACCACGCCCTTTGCGCGAATGCAGGCTGGTGCTCCCGCGACCAACAGCAAATCGCTTCCGCCGCGAGCCATTAGCGTCATGAGCCAGCCGTCTAGTTGGACGGCGCTGGCGGGCTCCGCTCCATCCTGCTCGCGAAGGTCGTTCCATTCGTTGACGATGCGGTCGATTTCCGGCGCTTCATCCATGCGAGCCCTTGCCCAAGCCACGATGTTCGCGTCCTATCCTGACGCTGCGAGGTGCCATTCGTCCAGTCCAGAATCGCGAGCCAAAAAGAATGAGGGGCAGAAGTCGTTTGACTTCTGCCCCCTCGCGCCACAACGAGCCGCCCATGGCGCGGCAAGTTCTGCAGTTGAAGTGACTACTGTTCGTCGCCCTCGGCTTTTTCCGCCACCACCGGCGTCAGCGTCCCGAGCAGGCCATCCGTCTCACCATTCGGACCGGCAGTGAAAAATAGCGTGGTCGCGGGACCAGAGCCGCCATCATTGCCAAACCGAAGCGCCCACAACCCATCAATGAGCAACGTGCTTCCGTCCGGATTCCGCATATTCCCCAAAAACTTGCCCGTGACGGGATTGAACGCGGAAATATTGTCACCGCGGAAGTTGCCAATCAGGATGGTGTTGCTGAACTCGCCGAAATCCGGCGTGGCCCAGACAACTCCCCAGGGAGCGTTAAACCAGTCGCCGTGCTCGAGGCGCTGCAGCAACCGGCCGTGGCGGTCAAACACATCCACAAAACCATCGCCTGGCTCGCCTGGCCTGACGGGATCGTGCTTGGCGGCATCCTGCTTGGCATACGTTACGTAAATGTTGGGTCCGACGCCTTGAACGTTAAAGGGAGCAAAATCGCGGGGAATGCGGTCGTCATCAAATGCATCCTCGCCGAAATGCACCTGCTTGAAGTTGGTGTCAAAGATATCAATTTTGCCGCTGCGGAAATTGGCAGCCAGGATAAATTTGTGGCCATCAATCTCGGCGATCGTGGCGCCTTTGTAGACTGCGCCATTCTTGGCATTGGGAATTTGCGAGTTATCCGCCTTGATCACCGCGCTGGCCCGGTTCACTCCGGGATTCCAACCCTGCACCGTTCCATCCTCGGTAACGAATATGAAAAGCGCTTGCTTTCCGGGCGCTAGAAGAAAATCAGTTGGACTGCCGTTGAACATCACACCGGTTGGAGACCCAGGAGGCGTCTGGCTCGGAGCATTCAGAATTTTTACAAACTCGTTGGGAGCTGGATTGATAGCAACAAGACTTGCTGCGCCCGTTGTTGGATCAATGGAATACAGCGTGGAGGTGCCACCGGCGTTGTTGGAAACCCACCAAGGGCTACCAGGGTTGGGGCCGCCAGGACTGGAAACCAATCCCCAAGCATTCTGCAGATTGGGGTCCTGCAGAGGTGCTTGGCCGGCAATATTAGAAACGAGATTCGTTTGTGTGTAATGTTGCGCTTTTGCAACAACAGGAAGGAGAGAGAGACCAGCTGCGAGAAGGGTGAAAGACTTCAACGACTTAAACACGTACCCCATTACCTTTTCCTCCAAATCGACAAGATTTATGCGGCGAAACAGACACTAATGTGATCGGCCTAGAATTACGATCGCTGGGCAAACGGCGGTTGGCTGCAAGCCGAATTCCAGCAAGACCAACTTCTCAAGACTTGAATCTGCAGTTGAGAACAAGGAACTTAGTAGATTGCCGTTGAGGAGAATCACACTGAGGCTCCTATTTCCCGTAGGGAACTGCGGTTGCGTATACCGAAGTTCGGAGGAGTTTATTCCCGGCAATCTTGCAGAACGAAAACCAGAATGGGAAGGTGGGGAATGCCGTTGGGTGCTGGCGGTTAGGCCCGGCGGAGGGTCAGGAGCGTGATTTCAGGGGGCACACCTAGGCGCACAGGCGCGCCCACGGTGCCAAGCCCGCGATTCACGTAAATCGAGGCCAGCGCCGACGAGCGGTTTGGGAATAGGGATCCATGTCTCGTCTCGAAGGCTGAACCATTGGATGATGCGCGGTCGTCAGGCGCAGGCGCAAACATAGGGCGCTGATACAAGCCCGCCACATAGTCCGTAATAAAGCGCGCAGGGCTGAGCCGGTGGTCGAGAATTTCCACTTGAATCTGCCCGCCGTGCGTGTGGCCGGCAAGCGTCAGTTCGATCCCCAATTCCGCCGCGCGATTGAACGCATTGGGATTGTGCGACATCAGAATGTTGGGCATGTCTCGCCGCACCAGCGGTCCCACATTCTGAAGCATTTGCACTCTCCGGCCCCCGTTGGTGCGCTCCCGCTGATAATCGACGCCGATGAGATTGAAGGAAGCACCCTGAAACGTCAGCTGCGCATTTTCGCTTCGCAACAGCTTCATCCCCACCTGCGCAAACAAGACCTGCGCCGTGTCTTCGGCCCGCGCATAGATTTCGTGATTGCCGTTGCAGCCCCAAACTCCCAGCGGCGCGCGCAGCCCCTTCACTTCGTCGATGCAATCGGCGATGGGGTCGCCTGCGCCGGTAATGAAGTCTCCCGTCACGAGCGCGAGGTCCGCTCCCAAATCGTTGGCCATATTGACGGCGCGGCGCACCTGCAAGCGCGGCATGTAGCTGCTCAGATGGATGTCGCTGATCTGCACAATCTTCATGCCTTCAAGGCCGACGGGCAGATTGGGAATAGGGATTTCGACGCGATGCACCTGATAGTCCAGCCGCTCGGCCGCAAAGCCATACATGGCCGTAAGAAACGGGCCGGCCCCGGCGAGAGCGGTGGCCGTCTTAAAAAAGTAGCGCCGCGAAGGGTCTGGAATCAGCTCCGCTGCGGCTGGCGAGGCGGAGTACGGCGCCGCCGTTGCGGTTGAAGCTGAAACTCGAGAAGCCGCTGGATTCGTTTTCAAGTGGTACGCTGCGCGCAGCCAAGCCCAGATGCGGTCTATGCCGCGTACAAGCTTCACCGCAAAATAGGCGAAAAGCGCGCTAAAAAACCATAAGCCCGCGAAAACCATGATCACATTGATGCTGGAAATCATGTGACCGCGCCCCATGCGGAAGCCGTCCGCCATCGCGCCGATGCTGAGCAGTAGCAGCGTTACGTAGATTAAACGCGCGGCTACGCGGAGGACCTGGCTACCCCAATTGGATGTCGCGCGCCAAATGGCGCGATACCAGAATCGCTGTGAGAAAAACAACAGGCTAAAGACGCCCAGGCCGATCACGATGCGCAGCAACAGCCATGTCCAGTTCAATGAAAGAAGTCCCCCAAGACAGGCTACAAGCTTACCATGTCTATCCGTGCGGATTTTCCACGCCGCGGACGAATGTCCCGCGTAAGATAATCCCGGCCAATAGGCCAGGGTTTGCCTGCCAAGGAGAGAAACGCTTGGGCCCGAGGACCGTCAGAGAGGGTGTGCCTGCCCAAGCCAGCCAAAAACAGGGCCGGCGGCAGGTCGAATCGTAAACAAAAACACAGTAGGCAAAGATGAGGAGAGAAACGATGAAGAGTCTCAGTAAATGGGGAGCCCTGCTCGTTGCGGTAGTGCTCGCGGCGATGCCCGCGTTGGCGCAGGAAGCCAAGAATGCTGCACCTCCAAAACCCGTGGCGAGCCCGTCGGGGGCGGTCCTGGAATCTTGGAACGACATCGGGAAAAAGTTGATCGCCATAGCGGAAGATTTGCCGGAAGACAAGTACGACTACAAACCGAATCCAGACTCGCGAACCTTTGTGGCGCAGCTACTGCACGTTTCCGCGTCGATGTACTTCTTCACTGATGAAGCAGTCGGCAAGAAAGCGCGCTACGGCGACGATCCGAAACGCGACGAGCTAAAGACCAAGGAACAGATCGTAGCCTTCGTGAAAAAGTCCGTACAGGACGGAGCGGACGTCATCAAAGCCAAAGGCGATGCGGGCTTGGCGGGAACGGTGGTCCTTGGAGGCCGAACCTACCGCTTGTCGGACCTCGCTTATGGACTGATCGAACACTCGGGAGAACACTACGGCCAGCTCGTCGTTTATTACCGCATCAATGGGCTGGTGCCCCCGGAATCGCGGCCCAAGAAGTAATTGGCATTTTAGCGAAATCAGAACGGGCCCGAGATTTCGTCATCGTGCCCGTTTTTTTTGTCCAAAAATTCTATGAGGTTGCCGCGCCGGCAGCGCCGTTTTCCAGAAGCGCGGCCAGTTGCGTAGGATCGCTGGTGGGCGGCAAGCAAGTTTGTCCCGCGCAAACAACGGCCATGGCTTTGTCGGCGGGGAGATGCGGAAGCGTTTCTTTGAGAGCGCCGACAAGATTCGCTAGCGAGGCGCCCGGGGTTAGCCGAAGGACGGACTTGCCGAAACGGTAGACGCGGTGCGCGGCAGCTTCGAGAGCTTGCGCGGCGGGATCATCCGCGCGGCCGGTGACGACGACTTGCAACGGATGGCGCGCAAAAAGCGCGGCGGCAACTCCGTACGTCGCGGCAAACATTCCGTACTGAGGGGCGATCCCAGCAAAAGCTTCCAGCGTTTTCTGAGCAAAGCTGTAATAGCGCTCGTCGCCGGTGAAGGCGTGCATGCGAATCAACGCGATCGCGGCGACGGAATTGGCGCCCGGCGTGGGTGAATCCTGGAACGGCTTGCGGCGAACGTCGAGGCCGCCCATAGGTGCGGCATCCGAAGGCCGATCAAAAAAGCCGCCGCTTTCCGCGTCACCATAACGATCGATCGTCAGGTCCATCGTCTTCTGAGCCGCGGCAAAATAGCGTGGATCGAGCGTCGCTTCGTAAGCGTCAAGCAAAGCTAGAACGCTGAACACTTGATCGTCGAGCGAACCGTCAAGCGCAGGCCCTCCGATGCGATGGCCGAACCCTCGGGATTCGCTCCACACTTCCCGGAGCATCCGATCCATGGTTTTTAGAGCAAACTTGCGGCAGCTCTCTCTCGTTGATCCGTCAAGCGCTCTCGCCGCGTCCAGATAAGCCGAAACAAACATCGCGTTCCATGCCACATACATCGTCTTATCAACGAACGGCGTAGGGCGCGGCAGGCGCGCGGCCAGCATCTTTCCTTTGCCTTTGGCAATGAGCAGGCGCACGGAAGTCTCGTCCAGGCCGAGTTGTTTTGCGATGTCCACGGCGTTGCGCGCAATCCACAACACGTTCTTGGCCGGATTGTGGTGCATCTCGCCATGCGCCTCAACGTCGTAGTACAGCTCCATGACGCGCGCTTCGTCCGTCGAGAGCGCGGCTCGCAGCTCGTCGAGCGTCCAGGTGAAATAATCGCCGTCATCGTCAAGCGAATAGTCCGCGTCCTGGCTGGCGTAGAAGCCGCCGTTTTCCTGGTCGGACAACACTTCGTTCACCCAGCTGATGATCCCTTCCGCGGTTTCACGCAGCAGGGGATTCTGCGTCACTTGCGACCCGTGCAAGTAATTGCGAAGCAGCTCCGAATTGTCGTAGGACATTTTCTCGAAGTGCGGCACGAGCCAGCGCTCATCCACCGAATAGCGGTGAAAACCCCCGACGAGCTGATCGTAAACGCCGCCGCGCGCCATCTTTTCCAGCGTCGTTTCGATCATCGCCAGCAGATGCTTTTCTTTCGTTTGCTGGTAGCGTTCGAGAACAAGATCAACGGCCGACGCGTGTGGAAATTTCGGGGCACTGCCAAAGCCGCCATTCTTAATGTCAAATTGTTTGGTGACCGAAGTAATTTGTGCGTCGACGACGGCGGGATCGAACTCCGCCCTCGCTCCTGTAAACACTTCCGCCTGGGCGACAGCATCGGCCAGGTGATCCGCCGCGCGTACGAGCTCGGGCCTTTTATTCTTGTAGGAATCCGCCACGGCCAGGAGAATGCGCCGGAATCCAGGCCGCCCCATTTGATCTTCCGGCGGAAAATATGTCCCTCCATAAAACGGTTTTCCATTAGGCAGAAGGAAGCCGGTCAACGGCCACCCGCCTTGTCCGGAGATGGCGCTCACGGCGGATTGATAACGCGCATCAACATCAGGCCGCTCGTCGCGATCCACTTTCACGGCGACAAAATTTTCATTGATAATTTTGGCGATCTCGGAATTCTCGTAACTCTCACGGTCGATTACATGACACCAGTGGCACCACACCGCGCCGATATCCAGAAGAATGGGCTTGTCTTCCGATTCCGCGCGCGCAAAGGCCGAGTCGCCCCATTCGTGCCAGTCGATAGGCTGGTGCGCCGCGGAGCGCAGATATGGGCTGGCCGAATCCTTCAATCGGTTTTCAGGGTGAGACGACACAAAATTCCTTTCGGCTCTCGAAACTCAGGGCGCGCGCTCTTGGTCGCAAGGCCGCAACGGAATGTGGAAAGAAGCGGTCGACGAGACTCCGCCTATTGCACGATGTCTCCGGGGCCGAGATCGCGCGGGTCAAGCGGTTTGCGCCCGGCAAATCCTTCGTCCTGCCGGTGGTAGAAACGGATGCGGTCCTCGCCAAGCTTCCAGCAAAGATAGACGTCTTCGTTATCGATAACGGCGGGGAAATCGAGCAAGCCCACGTCGAGGTCTTTTATGACGCAGCCGGTTTCCAGAATGCGGTTCAGCGCGGTTTTCAGCGATTCGGCGAGATGCTGATGTTCCACGCGCAGCGCGGCCAGTTTTTCATAGGGGACGATCACGCCGCCCATCATCATGATGCGCGCGGACACCGCGGAAAGGTCAGTCTCCAGCCCGGACAATTTTTTGCGGCAGTCCATGGCTTCCACGAGAAAAGGTTCTAGATCCCGCCGCGCGCGCTCCGCCTCGGTGAGCGTGAAAAGCCGCGGCTCCGGCTCGGTCGAGTCGTCCTGTCCCTCTTCGTCGTCTTCGTCCGCCATGATTTGTCCGTTCTCGCCGCGCCTTTTCTGCACTGCTTAATTCGATGCTAACGCAAGTTCGTGTTGTGGTCGAGCGCAATGCGCCCAGAGAGGCGTGGCCCATTGGAAGCATTCCACTACCCGCCGATGAACACCATCGTACGGGACGGCGGCACGAAATCAGGGGAGTTGATCCGGTGCCCTTCTTCCTTTTCATCCACGACAGAACGAATATAAGTCTCCACATCGTCGTCCGTCGCTCCTTCGCGTAACAGTCCGCGAAGGTCGTGATCCTCTTTGCTGAAGAGGCAGGTTCGCAGCTTTCCATCCGCCGTGAGGCGGATACGCGAGCAGTGCCCGCAGAAGGGCTGCGTCACCGGCGCGATCAGGCCGATCTCGCCGGGTGCGCCGTCGGCGAATCGGTATTTGCGCGCGGTCTCGCTGCGCTCGTGCGGGATTTGAACGAGCGGCCACCGCGCGTGAATGCGCTGGTAAACTTCGGCGGCAGGCACGACATGACTGCGCGTCCAGGTCCGGTCCGCATCGAGCGGCATGAACTCGATGAAGCGCATAATCACGCCGCGCTCGCGGGCGAACTCGGCGAAGGATTCCACCTCATCATCATTCAGCCCGCGTACCAGCACAGCATTGACTTTCGCCGGAGCCAGCCGCGATTTCTGCGCCACGTCGATGCCATGCATCACCGTTCCGAAAGATTTCGTGCGCGTGATGCGTTCAAACCTGCCGGGATCGAGCGAATCGAGGCTGATATTGATGCGGCGCAAGCCAGCCTCCATCAGCCGCTCGCAGCGCTCCGCGAGCAGATGGCCGTTGGTGGTCATGGACAGGTCTTCGACACCAAGCGCATGGAGCCGCGCGATGTAATCTTCCACTCCCGCGCGAACCAGCGGCTCGCCGCCGGTGATTCGTATTTTGCGAATGCCCAGGCTCAGAAAAATTTTGGCAAGACGATCCAGTTCCGGCCAGGAGAGAATTTCGTCGTGGTCGCGGTAGTTTTCCGGGTCGGCCGAGCGGCAGTAGACACACCGGAAATTGCAGCGGTCCGTGATCGAAATGCGCAGGTCCGTGATCTGCCGTCCGAATTTGTCGAGAAGAGTCATGGCACGTTTTCTAGCTGGACGCGACCGCCTGAATTCCTGTTTTCGCTTCTCCAAAAACAAAATTGCCCGATCCAAGTACTTGGATGCGGGCGCGCGACGGAAATATGCAGTTTTCCGCCTGGTACGCTCCTTTCCAAGTTCGGGAGGCCCGGGCGTTTCCACCCGAACCCTCAGCCTCGCGGTTCTGTAAACGCCGCCGTCGAAGCGTCGTCCCTGCGCCGTAGGCTTTCTCTCCCGTAGGCCGCAGGGATCGGAGTTCCCCCTAAGTGTATGCTTGTGCGAAAAAGACTGCAATTCGGTAGAATCGAGCATGGGCACTCTGCCGTTAAGGGCGGATGAACGGGTTTCCGACGTGAGTTTTTCTGCTGACTCGCTCAGCGTCACATTAAAGGATGGCAGAGTTATCAGTGTGCCTCTCGCTTGGTACCCGAAGCTCCTCCATGCCACTCCGGAACAGCTCGACCACTGGAAGATTGCCGGCGGTGGCTATGGCATCCACTGGCCCGACCTTGACGAAGGCCTCAGCACGGAGGGCCTTCTGCGACGGGCGCCTGCACCGCAACGCCCGGCAACCCGCTAAGACATCTGCGTTTTCCGGCCTACAGTGTGTGATAGAGTTTTTGCCACGCCATGCGGATCTTCGTTCTCGGGGCCGGTGCGACCGGCTCCCTTCTGGCAGATTTGCTCCTGCGTCAAGGACATACTGTCTGGTGCGGCGACCGTGACCCCGCTCGCGCGCGCCGCTTTCTAGGCGAAAAGAGTACCATCGCCGTTGCCAAGGTGAACGCCAGAAACATGCTCGGCATCGTGCGCGCGGCGCGCGGTTGCCAGCTCATCGTCAACGCCTCGGCGAGCGTCTTTAATCTAATTGTGATGCGAGCCGCCCTTCGACTCCGCGCGCACTATTTGGACTTGAGCTCCCATCTCACCCGCAACCCTTTCAAGGCCGAGCAATTCTCCTACGCGAAACGCTTCGAAGAAAAAAACAGAGCGGCGCTGATTAATACTGGCGCGGCCCCGGGCTTGACGAACTTGCTAGTGAAACGCGCGGCAGAGATGCTTGACGAAGTCCATTCCGTGCACATTCGCCTCTACGAAAGCACCGAAAGCGACGACCCCATTTCGCAATGGTCTCCGGAAGTTTCCTTTGATGAGGCCATCTCGCATCCTCGCGTCTATCGCAACGGCAAATTCCGCATGGGAAAACGCTTCGCCGAACTGGAAAAATTTCGTTTTCCCGATCCCATTGGAAACGCCAGTGTCGTCCTCGCGGCGCAGGATGAAGTCGCAACCCTTCCCTACTCCATTCCCATGCGCAACATGGACGTGAAAATCGGCGGAAACGAGTTTGACCGCTTGCGCCGGTGGTACAAGCAGGGAAAATTGTCGAAGTCGCGGGGCATCGTGCGGCATCGGTTCCCACAAACGTCTTCGCCCCGGATGATCGCCAGCCTCATCCGCCAGGGTGTCCTGCAAAATGCGCGCTTTTCGGCCGCAGCGCTGGTTAGCGGCGTGAAGCGCGGCGCAAAAGAAGACCAGCATCTGCTGATCCGTACTGATGCGATTTTCCCCACGTTGTACCAGATTCGCCAGCAGGGCCGTTACACGACGCCTGTCGCGTACGCCACCGCCCACGTCGCTGCTTTGTTCATCAAGTATTTCCCGCGCGATTCGGCAGGCGTATTTGCTCCCGAAATGCTGCCCCTGGAAATGCGCCGCGCGATCATCGCAGGAATCCGCTCTCACAACGTAAGGATTACGCACAAGACAGCAATCCTCAAACGCGACGGCGAGAACGAAAAAGAAGGTTGACTTGGACGACGGGCTCGCTTGCCGCTACGGCCGCGCCTCGAATACCAAATTGAATGGCGTCTGCGTCGCGCGGCGGAATCGCGTAAACCCTCCGCTGGTCACCACTTCTCGCAGGCGCTTCTCTCCCGCTTGCGCGCCAAGCGCCAGCCCGACTTCCTGCGACAACGACGCCGGCGTGCACAAGAGTGTGGATGCCCCGTAAAACGCGCGCCCAATGGGATTGAGATTGTCCTCCAGCTTGTCGCCCGCGAACGGCTCGACGATCATCCACGTCCCATCCTTCTTGAGCCTGCTGTGCACGTGCGCGGAAGCGCCCGCGGGATCGCCCATGTCGTGCAGGCAATCGAAGAACGTCACGAAGTCATAGTCCTTGCCTGGAAACGATTTTGCGCTGGCCACTTCAAATTTGATGCGCTCGCCCACGCCGGCATCGCGGGCGCGCTGTTTCGCGGTCTCGATGGATTTGTCGTGGTAATCAAATCCCAGAAACTCGGATTTGGGATACGACTTCGCCATCAAAATCGTCGAAGCACCCAAACCACAGCCCACGTCGGCGACACGCGCTCCACTCTTCAATTTCGCATCGACACCTTCGAGCGACGGAATCCATGCCGCAATGAGATTCGCGGCGTAGCCGGGGCGAAAGAATCTTTCCGTGCCCACAAAAAGCTCGGCATGGTGCTCGTGCCAGCCAAGTCCCTCGCCCGTCTTAAACCTCTCCGTGAGCGCTTCCTCCGCCTTTATCGCAGCAAGCGCCGCTTGAAACGCTCCCGGCATAAACGCCGGACTGTTGTCGTCCGCCATCGCGAACGCCTGTTCTTCGCTCAAATGAAATTTTCCAGCCGCCGCATCGTACGTCACATAACTGCCGGCGGCTTGCGCGCTCAGCCACTCGCGAATGTAACGCTCGGCAGTCCCCGTGCGCTTTGCCAATTCTGCTGGTGTTTGCGGACCGCCGGCCGCGAGCCCTTTGTACAAACCGAGCTTGTCACCCATGCGAATCAACGCCGCGTTAAACGTCGCGCCAAAATCAACCAGCGCTCTTCCAAGAAACTCATTCAGCTTATCCGGATTGATAGCCATTCATTCCTCCGCGATCTAGACGATAGCTGGTTCGAAACATCTGCTAGCAATTCTACCCAAGCGCCCGCGCCTCTCAAACGCAGAGCGCGGGAACTTGGGCCGATTCGAATAGAAGAGAAGATTAGTCTGCGGAAACCGGTTTGGCGCTTCCGGAGTAGTGGATAGTGATAAGGAATCCGTTCGTGCCGTCGTAGGAAAACTTATGGCCGTCGCCCGCGAAAGCCTCATGCTTGCTCTTCCACATGCGGAAGCCATCGTTGGACTGGGCGCCCCAATACTTTAAGTTGTGAACGACAACTTCGTGGCTCGGATTGTCACCGGCGACGCGCTCCAGGAGGACCTCGCCGTTACCATTATTCATTTTCGCATGGGCTACGCCAGTTTTGGTGTCGACATCCCATAAGAATGCGGCGGTCTCCACTCCCTTTTTCTGCCAAGGAATCGGGTAGAGCTGCCCGAGGATGTCAGCCAATGCGGATTGTTGTTCCTTGCTGACGCCGGGATCGAAGTTCACCACCAGCCAAGAGTCCTTGCCGGTGCTCCAGTCACTGCCCAGGTCGCTAGCGATCCAGACCTTTGCGCCTTCCAACTTGGTGTCCTTGTAATAGCCTTTGTCCACTTTGAGAACGAGGTTCGCGCGGCAGAAATGTTCTTCTGCGTGGTGCTCGCCCATTTCCATGTGATTGGTGGAGTGGGTGTTGAAGTAGCAGGGACAGAACATGTCGCAGCTGCACGCTTCGATGTAGCTGGCGGTCATATCAAAATCGGGTTTGGAAGATTTCTCCTGCGCAGAGGAAGTGAAATAGATGAGGCTGGCGGCAAGCGCGAGGAGAGGAAGCATGAGCAGACGGGGTAAACGTAGCATGAACCCTCCTAAAAGATTGTTGAGATGGGGGCCCAACCGAGATTGAAGTGAGTCTACTCCCGAGATTATGCGCAAACAAGAGGCAAACGCGCCTGACCTCAGCAGCAGCGGTTGGGACGGGAATAACGGCGATTGATCTGTTCAACGTAAAACTCTTCGGCGCTCAGCGTGCCGCTCTCCTGGCCTTGCCTGCCTTTTGCACGCAGATAATGCTCGTACGCAGCGTCGCCGCACCACTCCCGCAAGCCGCGCCAGAAGCGGCGAAGCGATCGCTTAGCGAATTTTCCGGCCCGCTGCATCCGCATCAGTCGTCTCCATGGGCTACGCCCGTATATCCTGCAGCCCACTGCGTCGCAACATACGGCGCCTCGTGCAGCACCGCTTCACGGCGCCCGCTCAATATCGCATACCACTGGAAGAGCGCTTCCACCAGCAGCACCAGAATCATCAGCGCAAGCACGCCGGTCACCGCAGCATCCAGCCGTTGATTGAAAATCAGCCGCTGCGTCTCGGCAATTTTTGCTGCTGGAATTTGTCCTGCGGCTATTTGTGCGGCGAGCGAATTCGCTTTCGAAAGAAACCCAAGATTGGGATTCCCATCAAATATTTTCTGATAGCTCGCCGTCATCGTGACCGCTACAAGCATCGCCATCGGCACGAGCGTCACCCAAATCCACCGCAAGCACTTCATCTTCAGCAAAATCGTGGTGGCCACGACCAGCGCCACCGCCGCCAGCAATTGATTGGAAATTCCAAACAACGGCCACAGCGAATTGATTCCTCCCAGCGGATCGACGACACCTTGATACAAAAAATACCCCCACATCCCCACAATGATCGCGCTCGAAATCAATATCCCCGGCATCCATCCCGTCCGCGCGAACGGTTTCCACACTCGTCCGCCAAGCTCCTGCACCATGAAGCGGCCCACGCGCGTCCCGGCATCCAGTACAGTGAGAATAAACAGCGCTTCAAACATGATTGCGAAGTGATACCAGATGCTCAGCAGCCGCTCGCCGCCGATCGTGCTCGAAAAAATCTGCGCCATCCCAACAGCCAGCGAAGGCGCGCCACCCGCGCGATTGAGCAACGTCTGCTCGCCCACGGAGTGCGCAAGATTCGTCATGGTCTGGGCGTCGAGTTGGTATCCCCAACCGCTGATTGTGGCGGCGGCCGCTGCCGGCGTTCCGCCCACTATGCTCGCCGGACTGTTAATCGCGAAATAGACGCCCGGCGGCATCGCGCAAGCCGCCACCATGGCCATCACCCCGACGAACGACTCCAGCAGCATCGCGCCATAGCCGATCACCCGAGCATGGCTCTCTCGCAGAATCATCTTCGGCGTGGTCCCCGAAGAAATCAGCGAATGAAAACCGCTAACTGCGCCGCAAGCAATCGTAATAAAGCAGAACGGAAATATTTTCCCTGCGAACACGGGCCCAGACCCGTCGATGAATCGCGTCAGCGGCGGCATCATCATATGCGGCCGCACAAATAAAATTCCTGCGGCAAGCGAAAATATGGCTCCGGTTTTGATAAAGGCGCTCAAGTAATCGCGCGGCGCAAGCAGCAGCCACACCGGAAGAACCGCAGCCGCAAAACCGTACGCGATAATTACAAAAGCTAACGAAACTCCGCCGAGCGTGAACGCGCGGGCCCACGACGGCGACTCCGCCACCCACTGTCCCGCCACCACCGCGAAAAGAACAAGCGCGACGCCGAACAAGGATGCTTCCAGAACACGCCCAGGCCGGATAAATCGCAAATACACGCCTAGAAGCAACGCGATGGGAATCGTCATCGCCAGTGTAAAGGTCCCCCACGGCGAAGATTTCAGCGCGTTCACCACTACAAGGGCAACCACGGCCAGCAGAATCACCATGATCGCCAGCACGGCGATCTGTGCGATGAATCCTCCCAGCGCACTCACTTCCTCGCGCGCCATTTGCCCGAGCGTTTTCCCATCGCGCCGGATCGAGCAAAACAAAATAATAAAGTCCTGCACGCATCCCGCGAGGGCCGCTCCGGCGATAAGCCATAGTGTCCCCGGCAAGTAACCAAACTGCGCCGCAAGTGTTGGTCCAACTAACGGCCCCGGCCCAGCAATTGCCGCGAAGTGGTGCCCAAACAAAACCCACTTGTTGGTAGGAACAAAGTCGCGCCCATCGTCATGAATCTCAGCAGGCGTGGCGCGCGAATCATCCAGCGCCAGCAAGCGCGCCGCGATGAACGCCGAGTACAAGCGGTACGCCACCATGTAACAACAGATCGCCGCGACAACGAACCACGTAGCGTTCAAGGGCTCGCCTCGATGCAACGCGATCGCACCCAAAGCGCCCGCCCCAGCGATCCCGACGCAAACCCAAACGATAAATTTGAGGATGCCCTTCATTTACTCGAACTGAGTCCTGAACTGGCTCGAATGAATTGCGCCGTGTCCTGCTTCAGTTTCGCCAGCGAAGGCATGTGCGCATAAACCATGTGGCCCGATTCGTAGTACGCCCCGGTCAAATGGCCGCGCAAGGAAGGATCGAGCCCCAGATGGTCAAACGTATAGTCCGCCGCGAAAAACGGCGTAGCCAGATCGTAGTAACCCTTCGCCACGAAAACATGCAGAAACGGATTCTGTGTCATCGCGCTGCGCAGCGTCTCTCCCACATCGATGTAGCGATTCTCATAAGGCTTGAAGCTCCACGGATTCACGCGCCCGGTCAGCACTTCGTACGGCAAATCGCTGTCGAATTTCAAATCGCCCCGAACGTAATCGTTTAATGTAGCCGTGTACGGCCCGATAATCGCCGCGATGCTCGGATCGTATTCCGGTGAATCTCCGGCCGCGTCCCGGTCAATCCCCGTAAACCGCCCGTCAATGCGTCCCACGGTGCGCCGCTCGCTTCGCAGAAGCTCTTTCGTGAAACGCTCGATTTCCACGCGCATATCGGTGCGCTCGATATAGTCCGCGGAAAGCCCCGTCAGCCGGGCAAGTTTTTGTACGATTTCCGTATGTTTCGCGCTCGGCAAAGCGTCTCCCGCCATCAGCGCGTTCGTATACTCGCCTTTCGCAAAGTTCTCCGATTCCTCAACGGCTTTGTGCAAATCTCCTTGGAGGTCCGCGGGCAATCGCTTGTGGTACCACGCGATCGCGGTGTACGTCGGCAGGTAAAGGATGTACGGCAAGTCATTGCCGCTATTGAACTCCGCAGTCTCGAAATTCAGAATCGTGGAAACCAGAATGATGCCGTTCAAATACATCCCGTAGCGCTGCTGCAGATAGCCGGAAAGTCCCGCTGCGCGTGTGGTCCCGTAACTCTCTCCCGCCAAAAATTTTGGCGACGACCACCGCTTGTTTCGCGTTGCGTAAAGCCGGATGAAATCGCCGACGGACCGCACGTCTTCCTGGACGCCATGGAATTGGTCGGCAGATTCGCCCGGGGCCGGCCGGCTGTAACCGGTCGAAACAGGATCGATGAAAACGATGTCCGTAACGTCCAACAGCGATGATTCGTTGTCCACCAGCTTATAAGGCGGGGGCAGCAGCGAACCTGCGTCTCCCATCTCCACGCGCCGCGGGCCAAACGCCCCAAGATGCAGCCACACGGACGCCGATCCCGGTCCTCCATTGAACGTAAACATCACCGGCCGCTGCGCCACCTCGCTCACATCGTCCCGCGTGTACGCCACGTAGAAGACACTCGCCTTTGGCTTCCCTTCTTCGTCTTTCATCACCAGCATCCCCGCCGTCGCCGTGTACTTGATCTCCTGTCCGCCGATCCGCGCTGAATGTTTCGTCTGGACAACCTTATCTTCCGGCACTGGCGGCGTTTTCTTGTCTGCTTCTTTCGCGGGGTCGGCAGCTTTGTCGCCTGGCTTCGGCGGCACAGCCGGAGCTGGCGCCGTCTGCTGCGCGAACGCGAACGAAGTTCCAAAAAGCATCAGTGCGGCCCAGCTCAATCCCAGATAGCGAAATTTCATCTGAAATACGCTCCTCTTAGTCGACGTGCGGAAATCGCAGAACGTCCCGCGGCATCGTATGCGAGTGCCGTAGGTTCGTCAATCCGCGCACGCCTCGTCGCTCGCCTCCGTAGTTTGCAATTTCTCTTGTACCGCGCTGGCGTCTCTATAGAATGCTGCCACGACACCGACATCTGTGCTTCGAGGAGCATTCATGCGCCCAGCCCGTCCACGGCTAACCGTGTACCTGAGCATTGCCGCGTTCCTTTTGGTATCGCCCATCGCTGGCGGCCAGCAGAAAGAAGATCTTCCCCATCCGAAAACTCTTTCGGATCTGCAAAAAGCGATGAAAAGTGTGATCGACAAAGCTCATCTCCCCGGTGGAGGCGTCGCGCTCGTCTCCAACGGCGAGCTGCTTTGGTGCGGCGGTTTCGGAAAAGCGGACCTCGCCTCCGGCCGCGAAGTGACTTGCGACACCGAGTTTCGCGTCGGCTCCATCAGCAAATCCTTTGTCGCGCTCGCGCTTCTGAAGCTGCAAGAAGAAGGAAAAATAAATCTCGAAGCACGCTTGCAGGACGTCGCTCCGGAAGTCCCCGTCAACAATCGCTGGGAGTCCAGCAATCCCGTGCGCATCGTCAATCTGCTCGAGCACACCGCCGGATTCGACGACATGGAAGCGGCTGAAATCTACAACTTCGACGACCGCTACGATTTTCCGCTTCTCGATGTTTTCAAACGCTTCCAGGGACCGCAAGACGTTCGCTGGCCTCCGGGCACGCGCATGTCTTACTCCAATCCGGGCTTCGGCATTGCCGGCTACTTGATCGAAAAGGTCACCGGAACTCCCTTTGATCAATACATTCGCCAAACGATTCTTCGGCCACTGGGGATGGCGAACGCCGATTTCCCATTTACCGACGCAAATAAAGCTCTCCTCGCCACTCCTTACGATGGCGATCCGCCCCGCGCCCTCCAGGGCTATCCATACATCTACCTGCGTCCCGCGGGCGATCTAAAAGCCTCGCCCGGTGAACTGGCGAAGCTGGTTCAATTCTTACTTCGCCGCGGAAGAACACCGGAAGCGCAAATCGTGAAGCCGGAATCCATAATTCGCATGGAATCGGTCGAGTCGACGCTGGCTGCAAAAAACGGCCTGCGCCTCGGCTACGGCCTCGCGAACTATACGGGAGTGGAGGGAGGCGTCGTCACCCACGGCCACGACGGCGGGATCGACGGTTTCATCTCTTCGTATCGCTATATGCCGGAACAAAATTGGGGCTACGTCGTTCTGCTCAACAGCACGCAGTCGTATCAAGCGCTAGTGGATTTGAACCGGCTGGCCATCGATTTCCTGTCCAAGGATTTTCCCAAGCCGCAACAGCCTGCGGTCTCTATCCCCGCAGGTGAGCTCGAGAAATTTGCGGGCTACTACGCTCCAGGCGCGCCGCGGTCACAGCTATTGTCATTCGTGGAAGATTTGTCTGGCGGCCTACGCATCCGCGTCGTCAATGGACAGCTCACACGCTCCGGCCTTTTCGGCAAACCCGAACGCCTGATTCCTGTCGGCAAGAATTTCTTTCGCGGCGAAAAAGAGCCCGAAGCAACTTCGGTTTTTTTCACGGACGGCGCAGGCCTGATGGTCCTTTCCGTACAGGGTTCGGAAGGTTTTTCCTATGGCGAGCGCACCAACATTGCCTGGACTTACGCGCGCCTTGCCCTTCTTGTCCTCTGCGTGGTCCTGATGGCCACTTCCCTGCTCTTCGCGATCGTTTGGATTCTGCGGAAATTGTTTGGCGGAATGAAAGACGTGCGGCATTTGGCGGTGCGCGCGATTCCGCTTCTTGCGACGCTGTCTTTTGTGGCGCTGGTGTTTTGCTTCACTAAACTTGGCGGCGCGGATACCGGAAAGCTCACCGTTTGGACCGTGGGCATTTTCGCGATGAGTATTTTATTTCCGCTTCTCTCGCTCTATGGCCTCTTCCTCGCTGTTCGCGTTCCACAAAACGAGATTCACAAAGGCGCGCGCATTCACTCTCTGCTCGTCGCCCTGGCCTGCTGCGTCGTGACCGTCTTCATCGCCTCGTGGCACCTCATCGGTCTTCGCCTCTGGGCGCCGTGATCGCGTAATTCAAGTAGCTGAGACTATTCCGTACAGCCGTAAAACCGATTGGACGCATCGAGAATGCGCGCAAGCGCGTCATGCGGACGTTTCTCGTCCGACGGCAAAATGTCCCAACCGGTGAAGACCGCCACGATGTCATATTCGGGCAAAACGATCAGTTGCTGGCCGCCGAATCCGCGCGCCCACCACGTTATGTCCTCGGGCGAACTACCAATCGGCTGCAGCCACCACTGATAGCCATATTTCCAGTCGCTTCCGGAGACAGCCACGTGCGGCGCAACGGAATCCTTGATCCACGCGGAGGAAACTATTTCCTTCCCCTGCCACATTCCGTCTTTGAGAAAAAGCTGCCCGATCTTTGCAAGATCGTGCGCGGAGAGATACAGACCGCCTTCTGTGTCCGGCAAACCGGTTGGCGAATGTTTCCAGTAATAGTGTATGCCCAGCGGTTTGAAGAGATGTTCCGCGGCGTATTCATCGATATTCTTGCCGGTCACTTTCTTGAAGATCTGCGCCAGTAGGATCGTCGCGCCGCTGTTGTACACGAACTTCTTGCCCGGTTCGTCCGCCATCGGCTGGTCGATCACGTACTGCACCCAATCATGGCTCCCTTCCATGATATCGGCGGAATTCTTCGGATCGTCGTACGCCACTTCTTCGTTCCATTGCAGGCCCGCTGTCATCGTCAGCAAATGACGAATCGTGATCCGTTTTTTCCGATCATCGAGGTTCGCGATCTTTTTTACCCCCAAAAATTGCACCATGGGCGCGTCCAGGCTAGCGGTGAACTCGTTCCGCGTTCTCGCGATTCCAAACGTGATCGATGTGAGCGTTTTTGAAACCGACTGCATCGTATGCATGTCGCTGCGCTGGTAAAAGGGATGGAATTCCGTGCTGAAATAATTGTACGGGCCGTGCAGGTCATGATTCAGCGGGCCTTCTTTCTTGGCGCGCTCGCCGTAAATCTGGCCGTAGTCGTGTGGATAGGATTTGTCGAAGACGGCCGTGCCGCAGCGCAGGACGAGCATGCTGTCCACGAGTCCGTATTTCCCGCTCGTTATATCGGCGTCGAACGCGGCGAGTTTTGCGGGATCGATGCTAAATTCCTTCGGAGCGCCTTTCGGCCAGTCTTTTGTTGCCGCCGGTTCTTGCGCAATCGCGGCGATGCCAACGCAGCTTTGGATGAATAGAACGAGCGTTGCTGCCACGACACACTTTCTTGCAAGCCCCATCTCGCTCGAACACTGCACGGCTCTTTTTTTCATTGAGTCTCCAAACTCCTACGAATCTCAATTTTGCAGCGAAGTAAATCGCAGCAGCGGGTAGAGATCGCGGAATGTCTTCGCGATCTCTCGCGGAAAAGTGGCGCGCGTGGCGTCGGCGGTTTTCAGTTTGCGTCGCACGATCCATCCTTGAAGTTTTTCCCAATCATCGCAATTTGCTGGCCACCCGTTGCGCTGTGTCCACTCTTTTTTTTCTACCGAATACCAATAGCTTTCGTAGCGCCGCCCTAGTCTCTTTTTCTGCTGCCCGAGCCATTTCGGTTGGGCCGTCACCCGCGCGTCCGCGATCATCCCAATCGCGGATTCCTTGCGTTTCATTCCGTTGTAAATGCGGAATCCAACGGTCACCACATTCGCGGAAATTCCCGTGTACAGCTGGCCGGATTCACCTTCGCCGGGAAACGATGCGGAGAATTTCAAATACATTTGCGCGCGATACGGAGTCTTGTCTTTCGCGAAACGAATGTCCCGGTTGATGCGCGAGAAATTCGCGCCCGTGCGCCCGGTGGTGTCAAAGCGCGAATCGAGTTGCAGGACGGTGGGGCTAAGTTCTTCGAGCAGGCGGCGGAAAGGCTGCACGACGAATTGCTGGTAGCGCTCGCGGTTCGCGTCCATCCACACTTTGCGGTTGTTGCGCGCCAAGTCGCGAAAAAACTGAAACGTCGCGCGCGTGAAAATCGCCCCTTGCTTTGCCATGCGTGGCCCTCGATGCGGTTTGGTGGGGACAAGAGTACACGATTCCCAATCGGCGTCAATTGGACTATCCTTTGCCACTTGCCGAGATGAGTGACAGTCGCACGTAATTCCAGTTCCATGCAAAGCGAGGACGAGATGAAGCAACGGAAATGGCTTGTGGCGGGAATTTTTCTTGCTGGCGTGCGTGCGGGTACCGGCTTGACCCGTCCCGCTCTTATTGTGGCAGCCGCGCTGGAGCCTGTGCCACTTTGGCGCTTGCGGCTTCTGCTTGCTGGCGCTAGCCTCGGTTCATGAGCGAATTCACACCTACTGAGAGAACCAAAGTTCGACGGAAGCCCGATCGAGGAACCTTCGACCGCGAGACTATCTACAACATTTTGGACCAGGCGTTTGTCTGCCATGTCGGGTTCGTCGTGGATGGCACGCCGTTCGTCGTTCCAACAAATTATGTGCGCGTAGGCGACAAACTTTTTTTGCATGGGTCGACGGCTAGCAGGTTGATGAAGACGCTGGGGAGCGGAGCGCCGTTTTGCCTCAGCGTGACTTTGCTGGACGGGATTGTTTTTTCGCCTACGGCTACGGGGCACTCGGTGAATTACCGGTCGGTCGTGGTTATGGGCAAAGCCGAGTCGATCGAGGATCCGGCGGCGAAGCTGGCGGCGATGCGCGACTTCGTCGAGTACGTGCTGCGGGGGCGCTGGGCCACCGTGCGGTCGCCGAGCGAGCAAGAGCTGAAGGGCACTATGGTTCTCGCGGTGCCGCTGGTTGAAGCGTCCGCAAAAGTACGTACAGGGTTCGCGGTAGACGACGATAAGGAATACGCCGGCGGGGCCTGGACGGGAGTGCTGCCGTTCAAGTGGACACCCGGAGAGCCGATCCGAGACCCCCGCGGCGACGCGGCGATTCCGGTGCCTGCGAACGTGAAGCGCTATTCCCGGCCGCAATAGAGCCTGTCGCTGCGGTTCATCAGAGTGTCAGGGATGTGCCCGGTCCGGACCACCCCTCAGGCAGACCCTCCCCCTCCCCCTTTTTCTGTAACTGTTGATTCTGAATGGCTTAACAGCTTCCGTAAGTCATTTAAAATGAACACTTCTGGGAAAATCTTGGAAGTGTTGATTCTAAAAGAGTTGCGGAGCTAGAAAAACCGGGTGAGGCACGGCAAAACACTGCATTCCCCACGTATTCATTCTAAAGAGTTTAGCTTAGAGAACAGACGGACAGCGCCAAAACAAAAAAAGCGGCAGAAGGTCTGCCGCGCTCCACATACGAACAATTTTACAGGCTCAAGTATACCACGGAATAGGAAAAAAACAAGGAGCATTTTGAGGGACTGCGGAACAGGGCGAAGCTGGGCGGCGGCTGGTAATCTCCCGTTGACGGCTAACAGGGGTGTGCCAGACTCCCGTTTTCTCCTGTTGACCGTCTAAAGGAGAGCTGTCATTCTCCAACTTCCATTCGTCGGACACTGCAAAGCCTTAACAGGCTTGCTAGCACTGTGGACTAGGCCATGAGCGAATTCGGCAGAACTCTGATGCGGCGACTTGCGGCGCTTTTCCGGCGGGGGCGTCTCGAGCGGGAGTTAGAGGCGGAAGTGCGCTCGCACATGGAGATGGCGACTGAGATGAACAGGCGCGCGGGTATGAGTGAGGAAGAGGCGCGGCGCGAGGCGGTGCGAAATTTCGGAGGCGTAGAGCAAACCAAAGAGCTTTATCGCGAGCAGAGGGGAGTGCCCATGATTGAAACCACACTACAAGACCTGCGATTTGGATTGCGCATGCTGTGGCGCAGCCCGGGCTTTTCCATACTGGCGATTCTGTGTCTGACTTTGGGGATCGGGGCGAACGCGGCGGTATTTAGCTGGGTGGAGGGGATTTTGTTTCGTCCGTATCCGGCAGTGACACACCAGGAGCGATTGGTGGCTCTAGGGGGAACGGCGCGGGGCGAAACGGGAGCTACTCCGCTGTCGTGGCCGGATTTCGTGGATTTGCAGAGGAACTGCACGCTGTTTGACACCCTCTTTGTAAGCAAAATCACAGGGACTACGCTCAGCATCGGCGACCGCGCGGAGCGCACGACGGGGAGTATAGTATCGGCGAATTATTTTGATGCTATCGGGGTGCGTCCGATTCTTGGGCGCGGATTCGAGCCGGGCGAAGACACAGGACGCAGCGCGCATCCCGTGGCAGTGATCAGCTACCAGTTGTGGCAAGGACGGTTCAAAGGCGATCCGGAGATCATTGGGAAAACGCAACGGCTCAACGGCGTGGTGCACACGATTGTCGGGGTGACACCGGAAGGTTTTTACGGAACGTTCGTGGGCTGGCGGATGCAATTCTGGGTGCCGGCCTCGATGGAGGAAATCTTTGAATCGGGCGGGTACAAGCTGGAGGATCGCAGCGCTCGGTGGATTGAATCGTATGGACGACTGAAGCCGGGGGTCACTCGCCAGCAAGCGCAAGAAGAAATTTCGGCTGTTGCGAAACGGCTGGATGCCGACTATCCGGACACGAATCGCGGGCGCAGCATGCAATTGTGGCCATTGTGGCAAACGCCGTTCAATAACGCGCGTACGCTGCTGCCGACGCTGGAAATCATGCTTGCTGTTGTGTTTTTTGTATTGCTCATCGCGTGCGCGAACGTGGGGAATCTTCTGCTCGTAAGGTCGTTCGCGCGACGTCACGAAATGACAGTACGGCAGGCGATCGGCGCGAGCCGTGGGCGGCTGTTGAAACAACTTTTGACCGAGGGCATGATCCTGTCGGCGTTTGGCGCGGTCGGAGGGCTGCTCGTCGCGTATTGGTGCCGTCATGCGCTGGCGTTGCTCTTTCCGGCGAGGGCAGGCGTGTCCATGCACCTGCCCGGTGAAATTGATTGGCGCGTGCTGGCAGTGAGCGCTGGCGTGTGCGTGATTGCGACCTTGGTGGTCGGGCTGGTTCCCGCGCTGCAAAGTGGCAAGATCGATCTTGCCGGGGCGCTTAAATCCGATTCGGCGGGTGTGGTAGGGAGCCGTGCGAGAGCGTGGGTTCGTTCGGGTTTAGTTGTGGTGCAGGTGTCGCTGAGTTTTGTTTTGCTGGTGGGAGCGGGGCTGCTGTTGCAAAGCCTGCAGAAAATCCGCAATTCCAGCCCGGGATTTTCGACGCATGGCGTGCTCTCCACTGCCGTGGATTTGGTGTCGGCGGGCTATGATGCGCAACGCGCGAAGCATTTCCAGGACGAGCTGATGGATCGCGTGAAGACGCTGCCCGGCGTCGAGTCGGCCGTTTTCGCGCGAGCCACTCCGCTGGGCTACGGAAGTTATTCTGAGAGCCCCATTGCCGTGGACGGCTATCAACCTCCGCCGGAAGAGCAACCTACGGTTGAGTACAACGAAGTCGGGCCGGACTATTTCGTGACCATGGGGATTCCGCTGGTATCGGGGCGGGAGTTCACGCGCGCGGACGATGAGAAAGCGGCGCTGGTTGCCGTAGTGAATGAGACGATGGCCAAGCAGTACTGGCGCGGTAAAGATCCGATTGGCGAGCGGGTACAAGTGAAAGGGCGTTGGATGCGAGTGGTCGGCGTGGCGAAAGATTCCAAGTATCAGAGCGTCCGGGAGACACCGAAGCCATTTTTCTATGTGCCGTGGCGGCAGAATTTCACTGTGGGGGGTGGGTTGTATGTGCGAACTCCGCTGAGCCCTGAGACGATGGCGGCGGCGCTGGCGCGCGAGGTGCATGCGCTGGACGGCAACCTGGCTCCCTACGAAATGATCACGATGCAGGAGCAGGTGGATCGTTCGACATCGCCGCAACTGGTGGCGGTAACTCTAGTTGGTGTTTTGGGCGCGCTGGCCCTGCTGCTCGCAGCCATCGGGTTGTACGGCGTGATGTCCTACGCGGTGTCGCAAAGCACACGCGAGCTGGGGTTGCGCATGGCCCTTGGTGCGGACGCGTCGAATGTGCTGCGGCTGGTCATGTCACGGGGCTTGACGCTAATGTTTGGCGGCGTGTTGCTGGGGGCAGCGGTAGCACTTGGGTTGACGCGGTTGATGGGCAATATGCTTTACCGAGTGAGCCCACGTGACCCGCTGGCGTTTGGAGGGGCGTTCGCGGTGATGACGGTCGCGGCGCTGGCGGCGTGTTGCTTGCCGGCCTTGCGAGCGATTCGGACTGATCCGGCGCGGGCGCTGCGGGAATAATTCTCTACATTTGAATCGAGGCGTTCTGCTTCGAAGATTGAGCCTCTACTTTTTGGCGGTAGAGCCGGCGAAGGCGGTAGCTACGCCTAGGGAGATGAGCATTCCGCCGGAGACGTAGCGCTGCGCGCGCATCCAGCGTGGGTTGCCGCGAAGGCGATGGCCGACCGTACCGGAGAAATAAGCCCAGAGGCTGTCGCTGAACGTTCCCATACAGGCGAAAAGAATGCCGAGAGAGAGGATTTGTGTGGCGACGTGTCCGCGGGATGGGTCGATGAATTGAGGGAGGAAGGCGAAGAAGAAGAGGGCAGTTTTGGGATTGAGGACGTTTACGACGATGCCTTGCGTGAAGACGCGAGTGAGTGTGGTGCGCGGGGCGTCGGGAGAAGAGTCGAAGGATTCGTCGCGGCGGAGTTTTTGCACGCCAAGATAGATGAGATAGGCAGCGCCTAAATACTTTACGACGCTGAAGGCGGTGGCCGAGGAGACGAGGAGAGCGGAAAGACCGACGGCGGCTGCGGCGGTGTGGATGAGAGTGCCAACGCCGATGCCGAGGGCGGAGACGAGGCCAGCGTTGCGGCTGTGGCCGATGCTGCGGCCGACGATGTAGAAGACCGCAGGGCCGGGGATGGCGAGCAGGAGAGCGGCGGCGCTGATGAAGATTAGGAGAGAGGCGTGGCTGGGGAACATGGCGGTTGGATGTTTGCGGCTAGGCGGCCGTTAGAAGGATGGGGTCGCGCTTAGTGATGACGATGGTGTGTTCGTAGTGGGCGGAGAGGCTGCCGTCGGCAGTGCGGACGGTCCAGCCGTCGCGGTCGAGGGAAACGTTGCCGGTGCCGGCGGCGATGATGGGCTCGATGGTGATGACCAGGCCATCGCTTAGGAGATGGCGAGCGCCGGGTTCGGCGTAATTGGGGACGCTGGGCTCTTCGTGAATGGTGCGGCCTACACCGTGGCCGCCTAGCTCGCGGATGACGTGGAAGCCGCGGCGGCGGACTTCGCGCTCGACGGCACGGCCAATGTCTTTGGTGCGATTGCCGGGCCGGGCGGCGGTGAGAGCTTGGCGGAAGGCGCGCTCGGCGCAGTGAGCTAATTCGCGGGATTTTTCCTGCGTGGGCGGGACTTGGATGGTGACGGCGGAGTCGGTGTGAAAGCCGTCTTTGACGGCGGTGAGATCGAGTTTGACGAGGTCGCCGGGTTGAATGGTTCGCTGGCCGGGGATGCCGTGGACGACTTCGTCGTTGATGGAGATGCAGACGTCGCCGGGAAAATTGTAGATGAGCGGAGGGGAGGATTGGGCGCCGTTTTCGGCGAGGATGCGCGCGCCGATTTCAGAAAGTTCGGCGGTGGTGACGCCGGGCCGTACGGCGCCGGACATGGCGCGGAGGGCTTTGGCGACGACGAGACCACAGGCGCGGAGTTTTTCGAGTTGTTCGGCGGTGGTGATAGACATTGTCCTGACCGCTCCTCTGGAGTCGTCGGGTCGCGAGCGCGCCTAGACTTTCAATGATGGCTCCGTATTTGACAAGCGGAATTCACGACCTTGTCGAGGAGCGGCGCGTCAGCGGCGGATGCGCGATATTTAGCGCCGTTTCCGATGGCGACGTAAAAATGGCGCCACTTGTCTCCGTTGCGGAGCTGTCCGAAGCTATCTTTTCCGACCCGTTCTCCATCAGGAGTTTCGATATTCCTTTGAGTAATCGAGACGGAATCATGTAGAAGATCATTGTCGGGTTCGGGGTTAAAGGCGTACGGACCGAACCAAAGGCTGATGATCGACTTGCTCGATTTGAGCTTAATGGACCAGCGGACGTAGTCGGTGTCAGGTTTGCCGCCGAGGATTTCAAAATTCTTTTTGAGAATATCGAATGTCAACCCCTGGAAACCGCCCTCGATCCTGCTCGTGCCCGGCGCAGGTGGTCTGCACGTCGGGAGGAGGAAAGGACTGGAATCGGGTTGACCGAAGCTTGCTGAAAGGCCAATCGTCGCGATTGATAGGCAAAAACAAATCGCAAGAAAAAGAAGTTTGGGAGCTTCGGAGCTGAGTTTCATAGGTCGCGTAGTTAGAAACGCTCACAGGAATTCCCGTGGTATTCAATGGCAGCCACAACCGCCGCCGCAGCAGCCTCCGCCGCCGGAGGAACTGCCGGACGGAGCTGAGGAGCCGCCCGAGCCGGCTGTGGCGAAGACGGAAAGCTGGATGGTGGCTTTTTTGCTGGCGCACTTGGGGCAGGAGATTTCTTGCTGCTTGTTGATGACGATTTTCTCAAATTGGGCTTGGCAGTCATCGCAGACGTATTCGTATATTGGCATTGGTATGTTCCCTGGAACGGCGTTCTAAATGATTATAGCAGGATAGGATGGTTTCGCTCTGGCGGGAATCTGAAGAATCGTTTGCCGCCCCGAGGCGTCTATTTCATTTTGGTTGCCCAGATACGCAGATTTTAGACAATGCAATGGGAGATGCGCGCCGGCTCAGTTTTCCTGCGGGCTGACTCGTGTCCGCTGGCGGATATTGTTGGAGGGACGAAAGCATGGATCGATTGCTCGGATTGGGGCGTTTTTTGTTTGCAATACCGATGATTGGGTTCGGGATTCAGTACATCGTATACGGGCATTACTTGGGTGGATTGCCTCCTGTGCCTCCGTGGGCACCGGGAGGCGTAGTTGGAGCATATTTAACGGGGGTGGTGCTGATCGCTGCGGGTGTGAGCATCGTCGCCAATTGGAGGGCGCGATTTTCTGCGGCGGTTTTGGGGCTGGTGTTTCTCCTCTGCGTGTTGCTGCTGCATACGTGGAGGCTCAGCTCGGTGATACAGAATGGGACTGATCGGACGCGAGCGTTGGAGCCATTGGCATTGGCTGGGGCGGTGTTTATGTTGGCGGGAACGTTGGCGGCCGATTGGCCCAATTCCCGAGGGTGGAACGCGGCGGTGGAATGGTTGAGCAAGCTGGGGCGCTGGCTTTTTGCTGGGTCGATGGTGATTTTTGGCGTACAGCATTTTATGTATGCCGGGTTCATCGCAACGCTGGTGACGCCGTGGATTCCGTGGCATTTGTTTTGGGTGTATTTGACGGGCGTTGGCATGATTGTGGCGGGGTTATGTATCGCGATCAAGAAATTGGGCGGATTGGCGGCGACTTGGTTGGGGATTATGTTTTTGCTTTGGGTGATTGTGCTTCATGGGCCGCGAGTCGCGGCGCAACCGCGCAATGCAGATGAGTTGAGCAGTTTGTTGGTGGCATTGGCGACGGGCGGGGCATCGTTCGTCGTGGCGCGGAGTTTGTATAAAGAAAATTGATTTCGGACTGGGTGCCTGCGAAAACGTATGGCTCTGGAGAACCGGAGCCGAACGGAATCTATGGAGTGAGAGCGATCAGGAAGAAAACCCAAAGCAGGCTAATGGAAGAAAGCAGTAAGGCAACGCGAGTCCAAGATTTTGCGAAGAGAGACACGAGCAGCGTCACGCAAGTAACAACGGTGCCTGCTTCCATGGTTGCAATGGTCGCCTCGGGAAGGCCTGAATGGATTTCCGGGTGCCTATAGAAATAAAACAAAGAGCAAGCAGCGAGACAAATCCCTACTACAAGTAAGATCAAGCTCAGATTTGTGGCAACTCGACGCCAGGGCTGAATGGAAGGCTTATCGGCGGTTCGCCAAGACCACCACGCCCAAAGAAAGCACGCCGGCGGGAGGATGAGACTCCCGTATTCAACGATCCGAGGCAAAATCGCCCCCATTTCGGTCTAGGCCCAAATGAATCAGGCTCCCCATTTGATCGGGGAGCCTGATTGAAGTCGCAGAGTCGAGTGCTTTGGCTAGTCGCCGGCTACGGCTTCAGCGGCTTTCTCGGAGGCGTTGGGCGCTTTGGCGCCGTTGCCGTTAGAGTGGCCGTTGCCGTTCGAATGACCGTTGCCGTTTGGAGCGGCGCTGCCGTTACCGACGGCGGGTGCGATTGTTACTGGCTTGCCTGCGTTGGCGAAATTCGCAGGGGTGGCTTTGGCGATGTCAGACACCGAGCCGATTTGAACGACCGTCGGCTGG
>Ga0210395_10000136_pt1 | contig 57497 bp, 98 predicted proteins | sample IncBWH4OmetaG_FD_150861 | JGI IMG/M metagenome (GOLD analysis project Ga0210395, IMG submission 150861) | Forest soil microbial communities from Barre Woods Harvard Forest LTER site, Petersham, Massachusetts, United States - Inc-BW-H-4-O ...
TCTAAATACGCTTCCGCAACGCATCGCTGTGGCGGGTGGTCGGTTCGGACAATTACGAAAGCCTGCTTGGTTCGACGCCGGCCGGAATCGTGTATTCGGAATGGGCGCTTGCGGACCCCAATGCGCGGGCTTTCCTGCGGCCGATTCTCGCGGAAAACAAGGGTTGGGAACTATTCATCACGACGCCTCGCGGCGCCAATCACGCGCAAAAGACCTATCAAGGTTTTCGCGATGATGCCGATGCTTTTGCGCAAATCCTGACTGCCGATGATACGGGCATTTTTACCGCCGACCAACTCGCTTATGAGCTCAAGGAATATCAGCGCGACTATGGGGAAGACGAAGGCCGCGCCCTTTTTGAACAGGAATATTATTGTTCCTTTGAGTCGGCGCTCGTTGGCTCCTACTACGGGTCTTATCTCAATCGCGCGCAAAAGGACGGTCGTATCCAACAATTGCCGATTGATCGCGCCATTCCCGTTCACACGGCGTGGGACCTAGGCATTTCGGATTCGACGGCGATTTGGTTTGTGCAATGTGTCGGTCAGCAGCGCCGCTGGATCGATTATCACGAGGCCTCTGGCGTCGGGCTTGACGAATACGCGAAAGTGCTTGCTGAAAAACAGAAAGAATTCGGTTGGGTCTACGGCAACCACTATTTTCCGCACGATATCGAGCATCGCGAACTCGGCAACAAAGGACTTTCGCGGGTCGATACGCTTCGCGGTCTCGGCATCAAGGCGACCGTCGTGCCGCTGCACAATGTCAATGATGGGGTCAATGCGCTTCGTCGGATGCTCGATGCCTCATGGATCGATGATAAGCGTTGCGAACGCGGACTTAATGCCCTTCGGAATTATCGCCGCGCCTGGGATGAAAAGTTGAAAATGTTTCGTGATGGTCCGGTGCATGATTGGGCTTCCCATGGCGCGGACGCGGCAAGGACTTTCGCGGCGGGTTATCGGGAAGCCAAGGCTAAAGTGAATTTTCCGAACGCATCGGGACCGAACTATGGAACATTGCCGGTGGATCGCGGCACGGGCTGGATGGGTGGACGCGCGTGATTGAACAACAGAAGCCTATTGAACCGCCGCAGGATCAACCGGCGCCCCGCTGGCAGGCTGAGTCGCTCTCCAATGCACTCAAGGTCCGCCGCGGCATTCCCTTGCAGCCCAAGCCTGACAATTCGCCCAATCGCGGTTCCGGCTGGATGGCTGGCAAATGACGGCCGTCATCGCGGCACAGGACGAAAAGAGCGCTACTGGCGACGACGCCGTGGTGCTGGAAGCGTTCGAACGCTGGAAAGCCTGCAATGACTGGCAGGGCGTCCAGGACGAGCGAATCCGCGAAGACATCAAATTCGCCAACGGCGATGCGCGCAATTCGTGGCAGTGGCCGACCAAGATTTTCGAGGAAAGAAACGCGGCCGGTAATGAACTGCCTTGTCTGACCATCAATAACACGCGCGTTCACAACGATCTGATCATCAATCAGATTTCAAAGAACAATTACGGCGTCAAGATCAGGCCGACCGGAGGGAAAGCGACCTATCAATCGGCCCAGGTGATGCAGAGCATCATCCGCCGCATCGAGGATATTTCGAAGTTTTCCGCGGCACGGCGCAAGATCACCGAACAGCAGGTCGATGGCGGTATCGGTTATTGTTTGATTGAAACCGCCTATGTGTCGAATCGATCGCGCAACCAGGATATCTATCTCAAAGCGTCGCGCGATCCGACCGCGGTCTATCTCGATCCATGGATCAGGGAAGCGGATGGTTCCGACGCCAATTTCGGGTTTGTATTCGAGCGGCTTCCGCGCAAGGAATTCGATCGCAAATATCCGAAGTGGAAAAACAAGGTCGGGACCGCCCCGATCGATGCCACGTTCGCCAACTGGATTTCCGACAAGGAAATCATGCTGGCGAAATACTTCCGCAAGAAACAGAAGCCCGACACTTATGTCTGGTACAAGAATGCCACGGGTGAGGAAATCGAAAAGCTTGCCTCCGAAATCAAGGAAGAAAGCGGCGACGACATCTATAAAGCCTTGATGAAGGATATCAAGGATGGCGTGATCGATGGCGGTACGCGCTCGGTATTCGACGACCAAGTGGAATGGTTCCTGATTGCGGGCGACACCGTCATCGACAAAGGCGATTGGGCTGGCAAATACATTCCGATCTGCCGCTGTGTGGGCCGCGAACTGATCATCGATGCCACGCTCGATATCAAGGGCCACACGCGGCCTCTCATCGACGCGCAGCGCATGCTCAATTTCTCCGCCTCAACCGATGTGCAGATGAATGCTTTGCAGCCGAAATCGCCGTTTGTCGGCTCGGCGGAGGCGACGGAAGGGCAGGAGGGCTGGAAATCGGCGAATATCAACGCGTTCGCCGTGCTGCTCTACAATCAGTTCGACGATGAGGGTAATAAGCTCGACCCTCCTGTACGGCAGCCGGCAGCACAGCCAAACGCCGCCTATCAGACCGCCATGCAGAATGCCGAACGGCAGATGATGCTGATTTCGGGGCAATGGCAACAGGATCAGGGCCAGCCTCAGAATCAATATGCCGAGTCCGGCAAAGCCATCAACGCAAGGCAGCAGCAAGGCGATACGGCGACGTATCATTTTCCCGAACACCAGAGCGACATGCTGCGCTTCGTCGGTGTTCAATTGCTCGATCTGATCCCGAAGATTTACGATACCGAGCGCACGCTTCATATTATCGACGAAAAGAACGAGAAACGGTGGATTCGCATTGATCCCAATCAGGATAGCGCTCTGCAAGAATTACAGGCAGAGGAAAAGGACGAAGAAGCCGTGCGCTTCGCCTTCAATCCTTGTGTCGGCGAATACGAATGCGTCTCCGATCCTGGACCAGACTACGCGACACAACGTCAGGAAGCCGCCGACTCCATCGGCCAGTTGATGGCGGCGAACAAGGAATTGGCGGGCGTTGCCGCAGACCTCTACTTCAAGTATCTCGATTTCAAGGGCGCCGACGAGATCATGGAGCGTCTGCAAACCGAGTTGAAGGCGCAAAAGCCCTATCTGTTCAATAAGGACGTGAGTCCGCAGTTGCAGCAGGCGCAACAACAGATGCAGCGCCTCGTGGCGCTCAATTCGGAATTGATGACCAAGCTTGCCGACCTCAATCTCAAACTCCGCGGGCGAGACGAAAAGCGCGACATCGAAGCCCATCGCGCCGATACCGAGCGCGATAAGATGATCCTGGAATTCCTGAAAAACACGATGTTGACCGAGACACAGAAAGCCGATCTCGATCACCAGATCATGCTGGCCGGCCATCAGCACATCTACGATACAATTCAACAGGTCAATGAAGCTGCGCTGAATCCGAGCGTGACCAATGGCAGCGGAAACGGGAGCCAATGATGCCGCTCAAGCGCGGAACGTCGAATAAGACGCGCGAATCCAATATCAAACGCGAGATTCGCGCCGGCAAACCCATCAAACAGGCGGTCGCCATCGGCTATTCCGAACAGCGCCAGTCGCGGAAGAAAAAACGCCGATGAACGTCGAATCGCCATTCGTGACGGTATCGAAAATCCTCAATGAGCCGGTCAACACGTTCGATGATTTGCGAATAATCGCCAAGGATTGCAAAGGGTTGTCCGATGCCGACAAAGAGATCATCGCTTCCGCTGCCGATGAACTGGAAGCGAGCCTTCGCGGTCATTTGGAAACCTGCACCAAACTCGTCAAAACCCAAGCCCGTCTTATCGCTGTGAATGACAGGCTTCTGGATGTAACGGCGGACTTGATCGAAGCCAGAAAACTCCGCAATATGCCGTTTCCGAATGTGACGCCTTCGCTTTATCCGCAAGGAAACTGGCCATGGCCGAAATGAATTCACCACCGCCCAAGCCGATGCCCCTCACGGGTATGCCCGATACGCTCGAAGGTCTCAACCCGCCGACCGACATGGACATGCGCAAGGGCGTGAAGTTCGGCAAGATGGACGTGAATCCGGGACGGAAAGAGTCTGGCAAATGAATCTCATTGAGACTTTTGCCAAGATATGGCATTGCCGAATAGGTCATGTTCGGCTGAAACACGCATCCTATCTCAATTGCGCGTATTTTTATGCGCCTTATTATTGTGAGGATATTTGGAGTGATTGGATTCGCAGAAATGCGGGCGCTTTGGAGAGATTTTCTTGATCGAGATCAACGGCGAGCAAATCTCGACCAAACAGGCGCGCGATCTCATTCGCATGCTCTACAATGACGCCAAACAGATCGCGGGCGAATTCCACAATATGGAGCGCAGCGAAAAGTTCCGCCTCAATTGGCCGAACGAATACGAATTCGCCTCGTCCGAATGGCGCAATTTCGTTGCGGCAACGCGGCAGATGTACACGGCACGGTTGGCCGATCCGCATACGCCTGGGGATGTCAAACGCCGGATATTTCTGGCGCTCGTGCTGGAAACCAAGATCGCCGAAGGCCGGGAATCCGACAATCGCTTGCAGATTTACCCGAACACGCAGCAATTCGTCGGTGATAAAATCGAGAATCGCAATATCCTGCAGAACTTCGGGAAAAAGCCGAACCTTCGCGCCTATCTCCGCCGTTCCACCGCGACCAAACATTGAAGGTGATCAATGCCGCCTGATGCCCCGATCGAGCCTGTAGCCGAGCCGGTTGTTCCGCCGATCGTGGACGCGGTTGTCGAACCACCGATTCCTCCGGTCGAGCCTCCGGCGCCCGAGCTTCCGGCGCGGCGCGTCAACGATCCACTGATTTCGACGATTACGGGATTACGTGCGAAAAATCGTGAATTGGAAACTCGCGCAGAAATCGCAGAACGCGAAGCGTCAGAAGCCAAAGCTCTGGCGGATCGTTTAGCTCGCAGCGGTCAAAATCCTGTTGCGCCCGTTGTTACGGCGCCGCCGCGCATATCGGATGACGAGGAAGTTGATCGCCGGGCCAACTACAAGTTATTTGTTCGCGACGTAAATCAGGTGCAAAGTCGCGGTATGGAGAAATACGGCACACAATTTGTGGAAACGATCAAAGCCCTTGAAGCCGTCGGCGCGAATAGCGACGTTTTTGTCTCCGAAGTGATGGCTGTTGATCGTGCCAATGCTCATGTGCTTCTCAATACGCTGGCGCAAGACTTGGAACGCACGGTTTCTCTCGTCAACATGGATCCGACCAGCCGCATTGCGGCGCTCACGAGGATGGCTATGGCTCCCGCCGCCGATGCAGACGCAAATTCGAAACAGCCGACAACTCCGCCCGCGCCGAGAGTCAGTCGCGCGCCCGCACCGCCGCCCCCGGTTGAACCGTCTTCGACCAAGATCAAGGACTGGCGTTCTGATGAAGCGAGCGACGAGGAATTCGACGCCGGTTTCACTGAAATGATGAAGCGGAAGTCGGCACGGCGCTAAGGCTTCTGCTCCCGACGCCTCTGCCAAACAATTCGCATTTTTTCTGCTTGTCGCGCCTTCGCTTCGGGATCAGCCCATCTCGTTTGTTTACGATTTCGCAGACCGCCATTGGGATCAGCCCATTGCATTTTTGTAGCTTCCGAATGGCGCCTGATCGTCTCTGGATCACGTTTCGTGGCCTTCACTCTTTCGGAGTGCTGTTCTCGAACCCCGATTTTATTCCAATGCAACGCGAGTTTTGTGCTTACTTGCGCGCGATGTTTAGGGTCAGTCCATAATTCTTTGCTAAGAACGGATTGCAGCGCACGACGTTCTGGAGAACGGGCAAATTCGGCAAGACTTTTTCCTCTTTCTCTTAACCATTCCAGATATACTTGATCATCCGATTGTTTCTTCGTAATGCCGAAATTGATCTTAGCGCGCGTAGCCTCGCTGTTGATAAAATTGGTCCGCCCGAGATTCGAAAGCCGCGAATTGAAACATTCATGTGTGGAAATAGCTTCCAATTCGGCTTTCGCTCTTTCTTGATAATCGTTATTCTCTAGATTCGAAAGTATCGAAAATGCAAAAGCCGCTGCGCCGTATTTATTCCAAGCGCGCTGCAAATACGAACAGTGATGCCGCTGGCATTTGAGGTCGCTTCGATGTTCAATCCACCTACGTTTCGGATGGAGACAACTTCCGATATAACATCGGCCGGACGCAAGATGGGTTATGGCGTAAATGAAACAAGGTCGCGTATCCATCGGACTAACTCGCAGTGGTCATACTTAGACTATATATGATCATCGGCGAGAAAACAAAGCTTTTACCGGCTGAAAAGTCGGGTTTGGCCGTAATATCGCATTCGGCACGCGACGCTTAAACTTGAGCGTTATCAAGGTTCTCCCGCTCTTTCGGACTCGGGACCCGTCCTGAGCTCGGATATCTCCGAAGCTCCGTTCAAAGTAATCGACTGCTTTGAGCATCATACAATACGCGCCACGCAAAGGAATGGCGCCACACATGCTGGAAAAGCCAAGCACTGGCTGAGTATAGCGGAGCTTTATCAAGGAGATAGGCTATGAACAACCTGCTGACTCCCAGCATGATCACGCGCTATTCGATCCGCATGTTTCTGAATACCAACTATTTTATTCAGAACGTGTCGCGCCAGTTCGAAAATCAGTTCGGCATCGAAGGCGCCCGCATCGGCGCGCAATTGCGCATCCGTTATGCCAACCAGTACACCGTCACGGACGGTCCGGGCATTTCGATCCAGGATACCACCGAACAACAATTCCTGCTCACGGTCGCCACGCAGCGCCATGTGGACGTGGCCTTCACGTCGGCGGAAACCACACTCGATGTGGACGATTACATGGAACGCATCGTTCTGCCGCGCGTCAATGCGCTCGCCGCCAACGTCGCCCTGCAAGTCATGGTGAACACGGCGACTGCGGTGCGCAACGCCGTCGCCAATGTGGACGCCAACAACAATATTTTGCCGATCACCGATGGCCCGGTCGCATTGGCCCGCGCCATCCTCGAAGAAAACTCGGCGCCGAACTTCGGCGAAATGGGCATGCGCAAGGTCGTGCTTGCGCCGCGTTCCGACACGCGCATCCAGCAGGCGCTCCGCGGACTCTACAACCCGGTCGAATCGATCTCCCGGCAATACAATACCGGCATGATGTATGAGGCTTTGCAGTTCCGGTTCTTCGAGGATCAGTCGGTCGTCTCGCACACCACGGGATCGCTCACGACCGCGACTGTCAATGGCGCCAATCAGACCGGCCAGAGCCTCACGGTCAACGCCCTCGGCGGCACGATCAATGCCGGCGACGTGTTCACGATCGCGGGCGTCAATGCCGTGAACCGTGCCAACTTTTCCAGCCTGGGCACGCTGGCGCAGTTCGTTGCGACCGCCAATGCGGCGGCGAACGCGACAACGATCTCATTCTATCCGCCCATCATTCCGCCGGCCAATGCGAATCCCTATGCGGGCCTGCCCTATACGGCGCAGCAGTATCAGACCGTCACGGCGTCGCCGGCCAACAACGCGACTATCACGCCATTTGCCAATGCCAGCGTGACCTATCGCGAGAATCTGGCCTATGCGCCGGACGCGATCACGCTTGTGGTGGCGCCGCTGTGGATACCGCCGAACGAAAAGGGCGTCATCGCGGCGGCGCGGCATGAGTATGATCGATTGTCGATGCGCTCGCTTGTGGTCTACGAGCCCACGACCGACCAGCCGGTGGATCGCCTCGATATTCTGTTCGGGAGCGGGGTGCCGAGACCGGAATGGATCGTGCAGGCCATGGATTCGACGCCTTAACCGAAAGCCGCCTTCCCGCTGCTAAGAGAACCGGCACTCAGCGCAAACACGATTCCGATCCGTTCGGCTTTCGGGCCATGGTGGACATTGCGGAAATCGGAATAAGCCGGTTACACTTTCATCTAGGAGAATCACGATGGCATTCGATCCAGAACAGCACGAAATCGATCCGAGGACCGGCTTGATGGTAGACAAGGACACCAAGCATTTCGTGGGCTTGGTCCCGCCGCCGGCTGCGGAAGTCAAGGATGTGGAATTTCCGAAGTGGATTACGCCGCACGAATCCCATATCCACCGGCAGGAATCGCCCGGTGCACCCGATCATATCTCGACCGATCAATGGGAGACTCACGTTGACCGTGCCGGCAACGTGACAGTTCTCGTGCACGATGCCGAGGCGGAAGCCTTGGCACAGGGCGCCAAGCAAGACTCGTCTCCCGCGGCCGACGCGGATGCACCAAAAAACGAACCTCTGGAATAGCCGTGGCACAGAAAAAACCAGCGGCATTCCAGCACGTCGATGGCGGCCTGCGGGAGCAATTGCAGGGCAACGTCGTCGATACGGAACGGCCATTCATGGAACGGCTGATTTCCGGGATTGCGCTTGTGGCGGCGCGCGGATTGTTGGATGAAGCCAATAAAAACGGCTTAATGCTGCCGGGGAGTAGCGAACCGCCAGCACAGGTGCCCAATTCATTGCCGGCGCCCGATCAGATCGCGTCAACTCAAACCGAAAAAAAGGATTAGCCATGGCTTTCGAACTGCCGCCGCGAAGTCAGGTCGGTTATCTGTCGCCGGACATCGCCGGTGAAGGCGTCAAGGTGATCATGTCGGACGGTGATCAGATCACCTATAATCCGACGCCGCCAAAACCCGTCATGCCCGACTGGAGCGGCATCAAGTCGATCCGGCATTATTTCGGGCGGACGGATTTCCGAGTGTGGCCGGCGTGGCTCTACCATCCGACGCAGGAACCGCGGCTCGTCAAGAATGAGTATGAGGCGGCGGACTTAGGTGTCTGCTTCCGCGAAGCGACATGGGAGGAAAAGGGCAAGTATGGCCGCGACCGGGTGTGGGACTGGAAAGACGAATGCCAATGGCGCCCGCAGCCTTATCCCGACACGATCAAGTTCGATCCGACCAAGCTGGAACAGGGCAAGGAGTACATTCGCACCCCGGTTCCTCAGCATACGCAGAATCGCGACATGCTGCAAATGATCCTGCCCGAAGTCACGGCGGCGGTGGTCAATGCGCTCAAACAGGGCGGTGCGGTCAATCCGACTGGAATCGATCCCAAGCAATGGGACGAGTTTCTGGCATTCCAGGCATGGAAGAAGACGCAGGAGGCGATCGATGTGGTCGCACCTCCAGTTGATGAGAATCAGACCATGATGTTCGGCGATCCATCGCAGCAAAGCGCGCTCGGTTCCATGGCGATGACCGAAGAACAGGAGCGCGCGTTGTGGGAGGTGGAGGCCAATAAGAAAGGCATCCGCATCGACAAGCGTTGGTCGCTCGATACGCTCAAAGAGCGCGTGCGCGCAGTGGACTGAAATGAATGGCGCTGCAACCGCCGTCAGAAGCCGGGAATATTCCCGTCGATAATTACGGCGTGTTGCTTGAAAATGCGCTAATCGACGCAGGCATCGTCGGCATCGATCAATCGATTGAGCCGGCGATTCTCAACCGGGCGTTTCGGCAGGCCAATTGGTTGTTCGCACAATGGGCGCGCAAACGCTGGCTGACCTATCGCATAGCCGATTATTCGTTTGTTTCGACGGGCGCTCAAAGCTACAGCGTCGGACTGAATGGCGCAATCAACATCAACCCCCGGCCCGATCGGCTGGAATATGCATTCCTACGGTTTTTGAACAATCCTCCGGGCGGCAATCTGGCGGTCGATATTCCGCTCGATATCATCCAGTCGCATGAGGATTATTCGCGAATCACGGTCAAGAACATAGGGACACTACCTTGGCGCATATTCTATGATCCGGTCTGGCCGGTCGGCGTGCTGCTGCCTTGGCCTGTGCCGCAGGCGTCGATCTACGAGATTCATTGCGGCTTTAAGGTCGTGTTGCCGCGTTCGGCAAACCTCCAAGCTCCGATAAACTTTCCGCCGGAGTATGAAACCGCCCTCAATTATTGCCTCGCGCGCCGCCTGAGGTCGAACTATCAGTTGCCTCCCGATCCGGAAATCAATGCTCTCGCGCGCGACGCTTTGAACGTGATTCGGCTGGCGAATAGCGCCATGGGGGTGCTTCGAATGCCGACCTTCCTGCGGGGAAGACAACGGGCTTACGACTATCGTGGCGATTCGGATGATTTCTGATGCTGATCGCGCTGGATTTTGGGAAAACATACAGCCGCGATCCTGAGCTTTGGAATAAATTCATCGCCGATGCCAATGCGAGAGGTCATGAGGTCGTTTGCGTCACGCTTCGCGATCTTGAATATGCCGTTACGATGCCTTGCAAGGTGATCTATACGGCCGGCGAGAAAAAACTGAAATACATGACTAAACTTGGCCGCTCTGTCGATATCTGGATCGACGATTGGCCGGCGACAATCGTCTGACAGGGAGAAATTTCTATGCTGAGAACCGTTCGCGATATTCTGATCGGCGCCTTCATTGCCGCCATGGTCACGTCAGCATTCGCGGTGTTCGGCCGCGCGCCGTTGCAATATGCCGATGAGGCGCCGATTGACCAGAAATGGCTTTACGGTCTTTCCGGCGGCTACAATTACACATTCCAGAATGCGATCTCCGCTGCCGGTACGACACAGGCGACCGCGACCGTTTTGCCGAACGAAGTCTATCTGATGGAGGTCGATACGGCGAGCGGCAGCGCAACGGGCGTGGCGTTGCCGCCATGCGTGCCGAATTCGACCGGAGGCCAGCAGATCGTACTCTACAACAACACATCCACCGGCTTGACCGTCTATCCTGCGGTCGCCAACAATCCGGTGACGAATTCGCAGGATACCATCAACAATTCCACGACATTGAGCCTTTCGGGTCATACGCAGACGGCCTTCGCCTGCATCAAATCCGGGGTGTGGAGTTCGTCTTGACCGTGAATGAATTCTCTTGGTGAATCATGGGCGCCAGTGATCGCCGCAAGGCACGCCGGGAAGCGAAACGGGCGCGGGAGCAAACCGCGCCTGTTGTCGTTTCTGAGGCTCCGGTAACGGAACAGAATCATGCGAGTTCGCCCCCTGTACTACGGCTGGTTCGATGGCAGGACGATGGAATTCCGTCTGAGTCCACTGCCACCGGACGCTCCGGTGCGGCCGTCGATCGCATTTCCGACCACGACCGAGTTGATGGAACTGGTGGAGAAGAAAAAAGCGCGCCTGATGTGGTGGCCTCCGCTGGACCAATCGAAGATCACATCCCGATCAACCTCGTAAGGCGTTCGTTCGACGCCTCCGAGATCAATCCGATTCTCAACGGCGAATCGATGTTTCGGATGGTGGGAACGCCGCAGTCCGGTTATCTGGATTTGACGCCGGTTTTGGCGGACAAGCGCAATATCTTGTTGATGGCCGACAACGGCGGCATCCTGTTTGCGTTTCGTGATTCACGTCGCACTGACGGCGAAATCAACTATGACGCCTGTTCCTATATGGTCCACACTATTTTGCAAAAGCCGGAACGCGGTTCGCATGGTTTGGCTGGCGCGCACAATCAAAATGTCTGCCGCGCCGCTTATCGCTGGATGTTCACGCAGACCGATTGCATGACGCTGCACACGCAGATTCCGGCTTTCAACCGCGCGGCGTCCATCTTTGCTCCACTGCTCGGATGGGTGAAGGAATTCGAGCGCAAATCGGTCTGGCCGACCGATGACGGTCTGGTCGATATGTCCTACTGGACATTGCGTTATGAGGATTGGATCAGGAAGACGCCGGAACTGGAGCGCTCCGGTATCCTGTTTCATCAGAACCTTGAAACCGAATTCGAACGCCACGGCCGTCCCGGCGAACAACATGCCGATGAAACCTGTCATGATCGCGCGGTAGGAGCCGCTTTCGAAACCATCTTCGGCGGTCAACCTGACAAGGCGATTTATCTCTATAATCGCTGGGCGCGGTTGGCCGATTATGCGGAGATCGCGCTTGTTTCACATCGGCCCGTGGTGATCGATATCGGCAACGCCGTTTTGCAGGTCACGGGTGATAAGTTCAAGGTAGTCTTGGTCCGATGAATGATCCGCTTCCAGCATGGTTGCAAAAGCCTGATCCAACAAAAAGGATTTTGGCCGGTGCAACTCAGCAGCATTTGATCGATTTTGCGCAGAAGAATAATCTTATAATCGTCGAGTTTTTTAGCACGACGCGGCCTCGGAAGAAATTTCCGAACGTGCCGTATATCAGTTCTGATGTGACGGCTTGGTACGGCTTGACCAAATAGCATGGGTCAGATAGTCCCGATCGAACGCAACTTGATGACGCCGTTCGGCGAAGCCGAGGCGGATTTCATGTGGGTGCCGGATTCGCCTGATTTTCCCAGCGAATATCAATGCTGGATTTTGGAGACCAATGAAGTGTGGTGGTTTCCGCAGCCTTTGGTGCGCGCGGTCAAGAGCATGTCGTCGCATCGCCGCGGACTTTCGAGCGCAATCGTCATGCCCGATGCCTTGTTGAAGCAATATGCACCACATTTGTTGCGTCATAAGGAATCGCCTTTTCATGAACAGGCGAAGAAACTGCTTAAGGCGTGATGTATGGTCCAGATCGCTCTCACGTCCGGCGCCTATAGCAGCGAATCGATCATCGCCAATGCGCAGCGGGCGCTGAATCTCTTTATGGAAAAGAACCCTGCGGAAACGACGCCCGGATTTCCGACCACGCATTATGCGCGTCCTGGGTTGAAGTTGCTGGGCTCTGCGGGACCCGTCAATATCGGGCGGTGTCTATATGGTGCCACCAATGGCGATGTCTATGCCGTGGTGGGTCAGAACGTCTATTACGTCGATCCTAATTTCAAGTTCAATCAGATCGGAGTTTTGCTCGCACAAAAAGGCACGCCAGTCTATATGGCGGACGACGGTCAGAATATTGTTATAGTCGATGGTTCGGCGAACGGCTTTAACGTCAACATGACGACGCGCGTCATGACCACGATTACCGATCCGAATTTCCTGGGTTCGGATAGAGTCGATTTCATTGACTCATTTTTGATCTTCAATAAGCCTGCCACGAATGAATGGTATTGCTCGCTATCCGACGAGATATCGTTCAATGCGCTCTATGTTGGCGTCAAGACGGCTTGGCCGGACAATATCTATTGCTGCGTGGCGATCGAGCGGGAAGTGTGGATTTTCGGACCGAAGAAAAGCGAACCATGGTATAATGCCGGCGCGACGCCTTTTCCGTTCCAGATTTTGCCGGGCATCATCATCGAACAAGGCTGCGCCGCGAAATATTCTCCGGCCAAGATGGATACCAACGTCTATTGGCTGTCGCAAAGCCCCGAAGGGGCGCGCATGGTGATGCGCGGCAATGCCAAGAACATCGCGCAACGGATTTCGACGCATGCAATCGAGAAAGAATTCCTGAAATATGCACGCGTGGACGACGCGATCGGTTCGACTTATCAGATCGCAGGTCACTCTTTCTATGAGTTGCACTTTCCGACCGCCGACAAGACCTGGGCGTTCGACGAGGCGACGCAACAATGGTTCGAGGACAGCTGGATCGACAATAACGGCCTGTTGCATCGAGCGCGCAACACATTCACGGCCTACGCCTATGGCATGAATCTGGCGCTCGATTGGGCCAATGGCAATCTTTATCAGATGGACTTGAGTACATATACGGATAATGGTCAGCCTATCGTCTGGATCAGAGCGTTTCCGCATTTCACCCATGAACTGAAATATGTGGGACTGGCTTCAATCATGGCTGACGTGGCGGCCGGAACCCGATCGAATACCGGCGAACAAAATCAGTTCTTGAGTCCATGGAGCGCGGGATTCAATGCGGGATTTGGACCGTTGGTCCAGGTCGCGACGCCCGTGCTCAATCTTCGAATCTCACGTAATGGAGGCGCCTCTTATGGCAACTATCGGCCGCAAAACATGATCAGTTCCGGCAACTATCGGCCGCCGACGCGCTGGCGCGGCAACGGCATCGCGCGCGACTGGGTTCTGGAATTGTCTTCGACGGTGGAAATGGTCGGGGCGCTCAATGGGGCCTATGTCGATCCGATCGAGGGCGCGGCATGACTGAGATTCCGTCATCTTTCGCAAATTATCCGAAATCCGTCATGGAATTGCGTTCGGAAAAATCCGATGCCGCAGCCGATTGGACTCCGCGCGATGTCCTGATCGATGTTCTTCGGTCGATCGACCAAGGAAAAGTCAAGCCGGAAGCATTGATTGCGGCCAAAGGCATCTGACGAAAAAAGCATGGCGCGCGTGCATTATAGAGTTTCATCGCCGGATTGGCATGTGTCCCTCGGAATGCTCAATGATGCGATATACAAGATGTTTGAACGATGAGCATTAAGCATATCCCGGCGCATTTTATTCCAAGCGCTCCCGTCGTCGAACCGACAACGGGAACGCCGACTGTTGCTCATGGCCGCGCCTTCATGCAGGCCATGCATCAAAGGACCGGCGGCGGTACGGGAATCGTGCCGCAAGTGACGCCGCAAACGTCGCTGCTCAAAGCAACGGGGACTGGTATGAACGACGCCCTCGGCCTGACGCAAGACTGGAATCATGTCGGCACAGTTCCGGCTGGAACGGGGGTCCAGATCGCGCCCGAACTTGCTTTGCAGGCGGGCAACGATATTTGGGTCTTCAATAATGGTGCCAATAATCTCAATGTATTTCCGCCTGATGGGCAGACGCAGATAGATGCATTGGCGGTCGGCGATCCTTTTGTCTTGGCGCCCGGCAAGTCGAGATGCTTCCAGTGCCTTGCCACGTCCGGCGGCGGCCAGAATGGCATTTTCAGTTCCTACGGCAACTAGCGGGATTATTTGATGCCGACTGCGGCTTTAATATCTGGAGGGCTCGGCGCGCTTGGGTCGATCGGCGGCGGCTTGATCGGTGCTAATGCTTCACTACGCGCATCGGGACAACAGGTTGCTCTAGGCCAGCAGGCTCTCGCGACTCAAGCCGCCATGTTCGGCGATGTGCAGAATAATTTGCAGCCTTATATCTCGACCGGAAATCAGGCTGGCAGCGTTCTTACGTCGCTGTTGACTCCCGGTCCCAATCAAACGGCGGCACTGTCTCAGATTCCGGGTTTCCAGTTCGCGCAGAATTGGGGACAGAAAGCGGTGCAAAACCTCGGCACCACGACGGGACTTGGCGGCAATACGCTCACGGCCGGCGCAAATTATGCGACCGGATTGGCACAACAGAATTTCGGGCAACTGGTCAATCCGCTGTTGAGTCTCTATGGCACGGGCGAATCGGCCGGTGCTGCGCTCGGGGGTGTGGCGTCGAATTTCGGCAGCACCATTGGCAGTACGCTTGGCAATATCGGGAATTCAATGGCTTCCGGCACGCTCGGATCGGCAAATGCGCTCTCGGGAGCCTTGGGCGGCGTCGGCGGCTCGGTGAGTAGTGCGCTTTTGTTGAGCAAATTACTGGGCGGCGGAAACTTGGGTGGGCCAGGAGCCGGTGGCGGAGCGAATGGGGTCTACAGTGGAAATAATATTCTTAACGATCCTGCACTTCTGAACTATAACCAAGGTGCCATTATCGGCGGGGGACCGTGATGGCAAATGAAGCTGCGCTGCGCAAAGCTATCGAAGGTCCGCCGCGTTCGCGCGGCTCGGCCCTCAATTCGATTGTCCCGGCTCCGCCACCCGAGATCAATAATCAGAAGCCGGCATTGTCATCGGGAATGATGGCTGCGCCGCAAGGCGCGATGCAGCCACAGCAGCAGATGCCGGCGCCGAATCATGCACAGACGGTTTCGGCATTGCGGCATTTCCAGGCGATCATCGGTGAGTTGAAGGGCTTATTGGAATCCGACGAGATCGGCAAGACCGACATGAAATCCGCGATCATCGACGGCACCACGCGGCTTGTGGCGGAGCGGATGCTCTCGCCGGCCGATGCCGTGACGCAACTCGCTTCCGTGCCGACGCGGCCTTTCGAACAAAAGCAATGGGCGCAGAATCTTCTGCAACAGACCATGCAGGCGCGTGACGGTGTGGTGATGCATCATGCGATGGCATTTGCGGGTGCGCCTCCGGGCGAAGCGCCGGATCAGGACGACCATTTGCAGAATATGCAAGGGTTGATGTCGCAGTATAGTGGAGGACAGCAATGATAAATCGGCGAGAAATTATTAAAAAATCAGCCGCCGCTCTCGCGATTGGTTCTATCGGTCTTCCGGCTCTCGCCGAGAAAGAACCAAATATCATTCCCGAATCGGAAATCCGGGAGCATATTCTCAGATGCCAAAAAGGTTGCAACTATGCCTTTATGTTGCAGGTATTTCTTGAGCAGTTGCATGGCGTCAAAATAATGCCATTGCACCGGGATATTTCTGAACAGGGCGCTAGAATTCATGCTCTCTCTGATGATGGCCGCAAATTTCAACAATTGGCGGCGCATGGTGATCCGATGGAATTTGGAAGTGTTCATGTCAGAAAACTTGCGGAAAAAATAGCGGAAAAGGGAAATGTTATCCAATTCGCCAAACTGTTAATTCCCAGTCATGGTTGGATTTCGCCAATTTACGGCGACGCTTGGCACAATATTGAAGATGCCGTGAGTTTGCGCGGTCTCATAGTATGGAATGAGAATCGCCATCACGATATGAGGCTTGATGCGCTTTTTACGGCATGGAGTTGAACGTGGAAAAATTCAGTCCTGAATGGTATTGCACAGATGAAGCGGCAGAACATCGCAAAGCGATGTATTTAGTGGAATTTGTCAAAGCGGTCGATCATGTCGATTATGGAGAAAAAGAGCCAAAGCATGATGCTGCATTTTGGTATTATGACGTGATTTTAGACGCGCCTCGTTGGATAGCTTTGAAACCGACGCATAGATGGTATCGGATTGTTTTTGAAGATTATGGAAAAGTTTATCCCGAAAGACTCAATGAAGGTGCCCGCGGAATTGCAGACGGTTCAATTAAAGTCTATGAATTGGTCGGGTCCCCGGAAGCTGTCGCTAAATTCACGGCGCTTGCGAAAGGCTTCAAAATAATTGAAGGCGACAAGAATGCCTGACCCGTCTGCGCTTTATCCCGGTCCGCCGCAACAGCAACCGTCTTTGCTGAACGATCCGGCACGCCTTATTTCGACGCTGGAAGGGTTGCAACGATTTCAGATATTGCGCCAGCAAGCCCCTGCGCTCGGACAGATTCCGGGACAGCAGTTGCAAAATCTGCAACTCGCTAATACCGGCCAGCAGATGGAGCAACAGGAAACGGCGGCGCAAACGGCGCGCGCCTATCTGGGAACAACTTTGCTCGGACTCGATGATCCGACTGCCGATGATGTGCACAACAGTACGGCGAATTTCGCCAAGGCTTATCCGTTGATTGCGGCCCAGTTTCCGGGCGCGATCAATGCCGCCGCCGATGTGGTGCTCAATCAGCCTGCCGGCAAGAGCATTAAGGATGGTGCAAATATTCTAGCCGCAACGTCGCTCTCTCCGTCGTCGGCTGCGGGATTAGTGCAAGCTCCGCCGAGCGCGTCAGGCGCGCCACAAGTGCAGCCGATGGCGCGGGCACTCACTGGTGGTGGCCTACAAGGAACGAGCGTGTTTCCAACTGCTCCGCCTCCGGGCTTTGCCGAACGGCAGGCCGGCGGTGCTGCACTCGATACGAAATTGGCAGGCAATCTTGCCGACGCGGCCGAAGGGTCGCCCGCGCGAATCGGCATTCTCGGCAATCTGTCGGATAATATCGACAAGTTTGCCGCCGGTCCCGGTGCTGATTGGACAAAGGTCGCCAAGTCGTTTGTCAATCGCAACGTGCCGCTGCCCGCCGGATGGCAGTTCGATCCGAAGTCGATCGGCGCGCAAGAGGAATTCAACAAACAGGCGATGCAGCTCGCACAATCGCAATTCCAGACGATCGGCGGGACTGGAACGGATTCCAAGTTTGCTTCGGCCTTCGAAACTTCTCCCAATGACGCGCTGTCCGCGCTCGGCAATAAGGGCATCATTCGTCTACTCAAGGGCAACGAGGATGCTTTGCAGGCGAAAAACAGTGCTTGGCTGCAAACAGCGAATGCCAATCCCAATGCCTCCTATCGGCAATTCTCCCAACAGTTCAACAGCAATTTCGATCCGCGCGTGTTTCAATTCAAGTATCTCAATCCGGCGGAACGTCAGGAATATTTTTCGAAACTTGATGTGCAGTCTGGCGAACAGCAGAAGTTTTTGCGCGATCTTGCCTTTGCGCGCAAGAACGGCTGGATCAATTTCAACGTGAATCAATAAAATGGCAGATAACGCTTTATCCCCACAGGACCGCGATATTGTCGCGCGGACCATGCTTTCGGAAGCGGGTCAGGATGGCCCGCAAGGCATGGCAGCCGTGGCGGCCGTCATTAAAAACCGCCTGCAATCGGGTCAATATGGCGCTTCGCCTTCCGAAGTGGTTCAGCAGCCCAACGCCTTTTCGGCATGGTCGCTGCCGAAAACAGATTCCAACAATCCGTCGAAATGGTCGCCGAAAAGCCCTCAGTACCAGCAAGCATCGTCGATTGCCGATTCGGTATTTTCCGGTCAGATTCCCGATCCGACGGGCGGCGCTTCGCATTATTTGAATCCAGCCATCGTAACCGCGCAAAAAGGCAAGTTGCCGGATTGGGCACAAGGCCAGCCCACGGCGATGATCGGCAAGCACGCATTCTATGCGCCGACATCGTCACCACAAATGCTGGCATTCAATTCGCCATCGCAATCGGATATCGACGATACAGCCGGTTTGTTCGGTCTGAAACCGAAAGCGGCGATTCCTGCTCCGCAACAATCGACGACACCACTGCCGCCTGCGGCCTATTCCGGCATCTCGCCGATGGAAACGGTTGTCTCGCCATCGGACATTGCTGACACGGCCAAAGTTTTAGGATTGAATCCTGGAGCACCAAAAGCCGCATTGCCCACCCCAATGCAGCCGGCGCCGGAAGCGCAGTCGCGCTTGCCTTCCGACCAAGAAGCCATCGCCCAAGCGCGTGCCAAGACAATCGGCTTTCCCGACGCGGTCGCGCAAGGTATGCCAGTTGTCGGTCCGGCCCTCAGCGGTGCGGAATCCGCGACTGGCGCTGCCATTAGTCCGCTTTTGGCCGGCAATCCGAATAATCTTGATTACGCTTCGCGCTTCAATCGCGAATGGAATATCAATCAAGAGGCGCAACGGCTCTATAATGAACAGTATCCTTATCTCTCGACCGCCGGAAATCTTCTCGGTGCGGGGCTGGCCACGGGGCCGTTCGCACAAACCACGTTGGGTGCAGCAGCGCTCGGCTTGCCGAATGCGACGCGGCTTGGTGCTACCGCTGGCGGCCGACTTTATACCGGCGCTTTGGGTGGTGCGACGATCGGCGGAGCAGATTCAGCCTTGCGTGGCGACAGTCCGATTACCGGCGCAGAAGTTGGCGGCGTGCTTGGTGGCCTTGGACCAATCGCGGCGGAAGGCATTGGCGCGACCATAGGCGCCGGCCTCAATGCTTTGCGCGGCGGTCAAGGTGCTTTGACCGATGTAAACCCGATTGCACGCAATTGGCTTTCGACTGCGCTCGCCAACGAAACGCCGGCCTCAATCGCCGCGGCGCGCGCGCGCATGGGGCCGCAAGGTTTTCTCGGCGATCTCAATCCCGCCATGACCGAACTGGCGGCGGGGATTGCCAATCGCGCCGAACCGCCAGCAAGTTCGATCGTCGGCGAAGCCTATCGCACGCGGCAAGCGGCGCAGCGCGGCGTTATCGAGGATTCTTTGAATCGCAATATCGGCAATCCGGTTGATATCGAAGATTTCAAGGGGATGATCACCGAGAATCAAAAAGCCGCCGCGACACCGCTCTATCAGCAGTTCCGCACCATGCAGGTGCATCCGACGCCGGAAATTCAAGCGCTGATTCCACGATTGGACGCGGCCGGCGCTTTCGATCAGGCATCCAAACTCGCCGGCATCAATGGCGATAGTGTGAACCGGAATTTCTTCGTCGGAGGTCCGCAGAAAGCATTCCCGACGACGCAAAGCTGGGACTACATCAAACGGTCCTTGGATAGCAAGATCGATCAAGCCTATAACGGCGGCGATAACACGACGGCGCGGGCCTTGATCGGTTTGAAAAACGACGTGATCAATGCCGTGGGCAAGACGCCTGCCGGCCAAGTCTGGAATCAGGCGCGGTCCGAATTTGCCGATCGTGCCGCATTGCTCGATCAGATAGATGCCGGGACCGATACTTTCCTTGGTGGACGATCAGGAACGACGGCCTCGCAACTGCGGCAGGAATTACAAAGCTTGAATGGTCCCGAGCTCGCCGCGCGCATTGTCGGACTGCGCAATGCCGCCGACCAGGTCATGGGCGCTACGCAAAATGGTGACACGACGTTGCGTAACAAATTTCTGGCGCCGAACAATCAGGAGAAGCTTCGCCTGATGCTCGGCGATCAGCGTGCGCAGGATTTGACCGATACGATGCAACAGCAGGAATATCTGTCGGGTCAACAGCGTTATGTGAATCCGCGGGCGGGCTCCGCCACGGCGCCGCGCAATGCGGCGATTTCGGCGCTCGATGCGCCGGCATTGCCGCATTGGAATCCCAATCTGACCGAGCCGCTGTCTTTCATTCCGCCGTCATGGATCGATGCATTGCGGCCTTCGACGGTGCTTCAAGGTGGCCGTGATGCGAGCTACGCGGGCGCGCGACAGCAACTTGCACCATTGCTCACACAGCAGGAAGGACCGGGACTTTCGGCTTTGCTGGATGCGATCAGAGCGGAGGCGGTAGGGCGCGGCAACGCTCTGGCGCGGGGAAACATGGCGCGGACATTGACGGGAGCGGCAATTGCGGGACCGCTGTCGCAGGCGCTTCGCATGCGGGGCGGCTTTTCGACATTGCCTGCTCTATCCGGGCCTGCACAATGAGCGCCTTCCAGGTTCTCTCGCATGCCGGAAAATCCGCAAGCGGTTCTGGATCGTCCGACCACCACAACGATCGCCGCTGCGGTCCATCGTCAGTTTGCGTTTGCCAATATTCGGCTTCCAGATCGGCAAGAATTCGCCGTCGCGCGGAATCCAGAATATTCACGCCGTAAGAATGCTGAAAGCCGCGCCGAATGCCGGAAATGATCGTGATGCCGGCATAGACGGCAATAAATGGCCAATTCAGTTGCATGGCTTTGTCCGACTATCGGTCCAGGCTTTTTCTTTCGCCTTCAATTCTTCGGGCTTAATGCCGGCCATCAAATAAGTGCGCAGCTGTTCTTCGATCCGCTTTGCAAAACCAGTTTGATCCGTAACGTATTCCTGCGGAATAGAGCAATGCGGCGACGCCAATACATAAAGCGAACTACGCATTTGATCGATCTCGGCAAGCGTGTAGCGATATTCGATGGCAGGCGGATTATCGAGCGGCATGTTTGAATCTTTCCTTGTGCTGTTGTCTTCGCCAAAACTCGAAATAATTTCCCAATAGCGGTTCGCGTTTCGGTGCACTATGAGGATAAAGTCGGAAGCGAACCACGACGTAACCCCATGCGATGCGTGCGAAGCTGCGCATGTTCTACCTCCAAGGCCAAACCGGCCAAATCTTTTCCATCGGAGTCGGCATCTTGCCGGGTCCATCGCCGGACCACATGCCGGCTTCATTCGGATAGCACTGATACTCGCCTTCGCAGGTAGGATCGTCGCCCGGCCGTGCGGGTGCGCCGAAATAATAGCCGCAATACTTGCACAACCAGCGCCGATGCACATCGCCGCCGCCATAGGCGCGGAATGTGTCTCGCGCGGTGCAACGCGGACAATCGAAGCGATTAGGTGTGAATGTCGAACAAAAGTAATGGACATACGAGTCCCACTGAGTCCATCTGCGGTCGCGCCGCATTTCGATCTTGTAGAATTGCGCCAGCGGATGCGAATCGCTCATAGTGGCTTTCGGGGTTGGGTGTGAGTGGTTTTTGTCGGTGTGGCTTGCGCGAGCGGGCGTGAGCGAAACAAGACTGCAGAGGAAAAGCCTTCGCGAAAGCATCGCTGCCTCAAAGGGGAAGCCTTGAAAAGATTCGGCTATCTTAGCGTCGTTATCGCTTTCGCGCTATGGGCTTTTGGGTTTTCCCAAGCTCTGGCGCAAGGTACGATATTACCTCCCGGCGAAACCTGTTTTTCAGCTTTGGCGCCGACTTCCGGAGGACCAGGCGGTACAGGAACCGGCTTTGTCGGCCTCTTGGGCACGATCACGGCCGGGACCGGCGGCACGACCGGGACCTATGGCGGCGTTCTCCTCACTGGCGGCCATGGCACGGGCGCCACGGCCAATATCACGGTGTCGGGCGGCGGAGTGACCGCCGTCGCGATCCTCAGTCCAGGCGTCTCCTATGTGGCCGGAGACGTGCTTTCAGCGGCGTCCGGCAATATCGGGAACGTCTCCGGCTTTTCGGTTCCGGTTTCCAGCGTCGCCATCAACCAGTCCTTGGCCGGCGGCACGGTCGCGTTCTATGTGCCCAATACCAGCACATTCAAGCAGACGTGGTTCAATGCCGATCTCGGATCGAATCACCAGAACACCAATCCGGTCACGCTCGATGCCAACGGCTGCGCCATCATCTATGGCTCGGGAATCTATCGGCAGGTCCTGGAAGATTCGCTCGGCAATATCATCTGGGACCAACTGACGGCTTCGACCAATCAGAACAATCCCTATTGGGCGAATCTGGCCGGCGGAACGCCGAATGCCATTACGGTCACGGATACTGCGTTCGCGGCGATTGACGGCCAGATCATCGGTTTCATTCCGCTCTATACCAACACTGGCGCGACGACACTTGATCCGTCAGGCTACGGCGTCTACCCGATCGTCAAAGACACTTCGACCGGAGCGGTGGCGCTCACGGGTGGCGAGATTGTCGCCAATTCGCCCTCGAATGTGGTCTATGTTTCATTCTCGGCGTCGCAGCAGAATTTTCATATCATCAATCTGGTGCAGACGGCGGGTTCTGTCGCCTCATCGGTTTCGATCACGCCGCAAGGTTATCTGAATCTCGTCGGCGTCGCCAGCGGTGGTCCGATCCAGGGCGCTTCCGATGTGACCGGAGCGCAGACGGTCTATTACAGTCCCTATGTGGGCAATCAGGTTCCAGTCTGGAATGGATCTTCGTTCACGATCCTTCCGTTTGCCGAATTGCAGATCGCGCTTTCGTCGGCGCAATCGGCCAGCACGATCTATGACGTATGCATCTTCAATAACGCCGGGACCGCCGTCGGCGTTTTTGGGCCGGCATGGTCCAGTTCAGTCGCGGGGTCCAGTACGCGCGGCACCGGGGCCGGCTCCGCTCAAATCCAATATCAGAATGGCGTGCTGGTGAACTCGTTCGCGATCAATGCCAATAACGGATCGAACCCATATACGATTCCGGCGCTCGAATGTACCTACGTCGGTTCGATCTATGTGGACGCGACGCAAGGGCAGGTCAGCAACTATCGGACATGGGGACAAAGCCGCAAATGGGGAATCTGGAATCCCTATAATTGCGTGCCGATCTATTTGCAGGCCGGAGATTCCACATCGTCATGGAGTTACACGACCAATAAGACGTTGCAGCCGGCCAACAACAATACTGCTAATAGTCTGACCGTGTTCAGCGGCCTGCCGAGTCAGATTTACGATCTTGAGGAAACCCAGCTTGTGGGAGTTTCGGCGAGCGAGGCGGATAACTTTCAGATTGGCATCGGCTACAACGTGACCAATGCCGCGTCGGGATTTTCACCGACATTGCTGTCACCGGCCGTTACCGCAAGCGGAGGAACTGAAAATGCATTGGCGATCTATCTGGCTCCTCCTTCGCTTGGCATTAATACCGTGACGGCTCTCGAAGCCGCGTCGTTTGGCGGCGGGACGCTTACCTTTCATGGGACGATCGCCAATATGCTTCTCTCGGCGAAGTGGTGCGGCTGATGCGCGTCGTCAGGATTGTAGCACTGTTGTTTGGACTTGTATTTGCGTCATCGCATGCGCATGCGCAACTTTCGCAGACGGCGCTTCAAACTCTCATTGCCAATAATCTTCCTTCGCAATCCAACGGCGCCATTACCCCCGCTATCATGGTGGCGACGCTCGATCAGATTGCATTATCCTATAATCAGTCCGGATCAGCATGTGCTACCGGCACGCTTTCCCCGTTCCAGCCGTTTACCAATACCGCCGTCACTACGGCGACGACCTATGGCATCTACAATCCGACGACATCGACATGCCTGAATTTTCTTACGTTTAATCAGACCACCGGCGGATTCGGTTTCTCGCCAACCCCAACTGTCTCAACGTCGGCATTTTCATTCAGCGTCACACTCAACCCTACGACAACGCTGGTTACGCCAGTTCTTTTCATCGAAAACCTGACCGGCTCGGCGTCGTCAACCGCTTACACGATGCAGGTTGGCAACAACAATGACAATTTGAACGATCCGAACGGCTTGTTCATCGGTTATTTTCAAGATGTTGCCAATGGCGCCAGTCTGACCGGCAATCGTACGGTTGTTCAGTCGTTAATGGATTTTAGCCACACATCCTCCAATTCGGGCACGACTTTTTACACCGCCAACGGGATGTGGGCATACGCCTCGGCGGCGGATGGCGGCAATCCGAATCTGGCCGGCGGCAATACCGTCTGTTCTTTGCTCGCCGGCGCGACTGGATGGACCGAATGCGAGTCCTTTGAGGCCGATGTGAGCATTGGCGCAAGTGCCTCTGCGACCGCCAAAATGGGTATCAATATCGTTCTCCTTGGCACCGGCGCTCCTTCTCCGCTCGCTCCCGATCGCACACAGGCGACTTATAGTCTTGGTCTTGATCTGGTCGCGGAGGACACCTCGACGCCGGGGTTTAAAACCGGAATCTCGTTCGGCAATCCTTTTGGTTATTGGCCAATTGCCACGACAGGAACGATGATCGGAACGACCGCTCCTATTACGACTGACGCATATGCGGCGGCTTACGGAGTGGATTTTAACAACGTCGTTTTCAGCACAGCCTTTCTGCGCGCCAATAATGGTGTTGCCGGCACCGTGGGTTTTCTTGAACAGAACGGCGCAGCGACGCTGTCACCCAATCTCGGCGCCGCGCCGAACGCAACGGCAGATGCGATCGTTCTATCCGATACAGTTGTCGCTGCTGCGGGCAATCAGCAATTTAGCCCCGCACTCCATTTTATCGGACAGGGTTGGAAAACGAACGCCACGGCTGCCTCGCAGCAGGTCGAATATATCAATTATCTTGTTCCAGTTCAGGGCACCGCCAATCCAATGGCGAACCTTGTTTGGGCCTATCAGAATAATGGCGGTGGTTACAATACGGTTGCCACGCTGACCGCAGACAATTATGCGGCGGGTTTCGGAACTTTCATCCTTAATGGCACCAACGGATCAGCGTTTTCTCTGGAAGTGGCTGGCACGGAAGAAGGTCGTTTCCTTTCGTCGGTAGGTTCGTTCGGGGTTCAGGTATCGAACGGTGGCACGTTAATTTTTAGCACGGCAGCAGGCAATCGGAATTTTGCTCAGTTCGCCGGCAACACAAATTCAGGCGGCGAATTCCAATTTGTCAATGCGCCGACTATAGCCTCAGCCAGCGGCGCTACGCTCGATGAAATCAACATCGAAGCCGAGACGCAGACGATTTCCGGCTCGACCAATATCACGACCGCGGCCGGCTTCAACATCATGTCGATCTATCGCTCGACCTATGTGGCATCAAGTGCCATCACCATAACCAATGCGGCGTCGCTCGCCATCGCGAACTGCCCGCTCGCCGGCACTGATATCACGATCACCAATTGCTATGCGCTATGGGTGCAAGCGGGTGCTTCAATGTTTGCCGGCACAGTCAGTTCGACGGCGGGTTTCATCGCCAATGGAAATACAGGCATAACTCAAACCTGTACCGTCAATCAGGCGAAGACCCTTGTTTTCACACTGGGCATCCTCACGAGTGGATCATGCAATTCATAAAAATAGCTATGCTTTTTCTATCGCTCGCTCATGCTGAGGATGCATCCAAACCGGCAGCCCTTACCTATGAACAGGTCGAGTCTGTGCTGGCTGGCCTTATGGGTCTTGACAAAGGAACCGATCAAATTGCCAAGGACGGTGCACAAGAACACGTAGTTCACCACGCCTTCAATCTCGGCGAGGGCTTGCGGGTCCAAAACGGTTTGCTGGAAGCACGGTTGCTGGACGCCGATCGGACTTATACTCAGGCCAAGAACGCGCTGGTGCGCCAATACGCGGACGGCGGCGATAAGGTGCCTGATAAGAACAGGATCGAATTCGAGGCGGCAGCGCAGAAGTTGGCACAGACATCATCCGGCCTCGTCCCCCCCCATTTCAAAATGGAGGAACTAAAATTAAAAGATAATCCGGATATTACGTCATCAATCATCGCATTGTTGCAGCCTATCATTGATGAGACATCGCAATGACCATCCACAAACGCTTGATGTTTCTTGCGACCTTGGCGTCTTTCGCGCTGGTATTTCTTTGCTTTGGCGCCAATGCAGAAACCATCACTATCACAGGTTCCTCGGGAGGCAGCGGAGGTGCCGTCTCATCCGTCACCGGCACAACCGGCCAAGTCACCTGCACCCCGACCACAGGCAATGTGATTTGCTCGCTGCCTTCGACGATCACGGAAGCGCTGACATTCGCGCCATCGGGCGGCCAAGAGTTTTTCTCCGTCTCTGGTGCCACGGGCGGAAACGCCACCACCACGATCTCGCACAGCACGACTTCCACGAGCGACCAGCAATGGACCGTTGTCAACGATAACGGCACTGACAGCACGATCATCTTCACCAATGGATCGGCGCGAGATAATACCACTATCGTCCGGCAGGCCAGCACGACAGCGATCGAGGCCACGGGGTCAGGACTATATCTAGGAACATCAACGAGTACCGCGCCGGTCATTTTATTTGCTGGCGGCGTCGTGAATGGGACTAACAATGCCATCACGGTTTCTAGCCCGACCGCGATTGCGTTCAATCAGTACACGACACCCGGCGTGATCGTAAATGATTCCAGTGGCAATCTCACGTCGTCTACCGCGCTTGCGCTGACTAGCGCAGCGATTGCTCAGGGATCAATTACCACAAATCTTAAAGGTCTGAATCTGACTGCCACGTTCAATGCGGCAGGCACGACGTTCGATGCTCCACTGTTCGAGAACATCACTAATACGGCGAGTGCGGCAGGTAGTCTGATCGCGGACCTACAGGTTGGCGGTGTCAGCACGTTTAACGTTGGCATAGCTCCGTCATCTAGCGGTCCTCTGGTGTTAATAAATGCTACTGGCGCGGCCCCTACAACATTAGGCGTATTAAATTCTACGGGGCTTCAGATCACCGGCAACAGCACGGCTGGCGGAAGTGTCGTGCTGGATGCAATAGGCACCACAGCAAACATAACTATAAATCGGATTAATGGTAGCGCGGCATCGCCGACTGCAATAACCTCGGCTCAAACGATATCTAATAACGTATCTGGCGGCTACGATAGTTCAGCAATTGGCGTGGGGGTTGAACTACAGGCCAAGTCCATCAACGCGTGGACCACTAGCGATCACTCCGCTTACCTCGGCATCTTCACTGTGGCGGGGACCACGACGACGCTTTCCGAAAAAGTCCGTTTCCAAGGTTCGGGCGGCGTGACCGTGGGCAATGGTGTTATAGCGACTGATCCAGGGGCATCGAATCTCTTGGTCGGAGGCAATATCGCGATTAAAGCCACGGGACAGACGCTTGCGGCTGGCGAACTTGGTATGGGCGAAATTACCGCTTCGGGAAGCGCACCCGGCGCCAGCAGCGCCAAGATGGAATGGGTCACCGGGACGAATGCCAATACATGCAAGCTGATCGCCTATGCTGGCACGTCATCAACGCCAGTGACCATTGTGGACAACGTCGGGGCAGGCTGCACATGAAAAAACTGTTCCTCGCACTTTGTTTGGTCGCTGCTTTTGCGCCAGCACAGGCATCCGGTCCGGTCCCGGCTGTCAATACCGATATGGGCTGTACGGCGACAGGGCAGGTGGTTCAATACAACGGAAGCTCACTTTCTTGCAGCGCCCCACAGCGCCCGTTGGCAACAGTAGGCTCCGGCGCAAGCCAATTGCCGACATGCAATTCCGGCACCAAGGGCGCCATGTATATCGTTACCGATGCCCTGACCCCGGTTGCCATAGCGACCGTTGTTGGCGGCGGTTCGGTTTCCATCGGCGTGACGTGTAACGGCACGAACTGGATCGTACAATGATGCGCCGATTCCTTGCCGTCTTCGCGGTTCTGGCGGGGTTCATTGTGCCGACATTTGCACAAACTGCCGGACAATCCGTACCGCAACAAATATCCGTCTGCCAGCAGCTTCTTAATGAAGCTAACGCGCGGATTATCTTGCTCGATGCAAATTCGGCTAAGCAGATCGCAGATTTACAAAATAGAGTCGCTGACTTGCAAAAGCAAGTGGATGCTAAGCAGAAAGATGTGCCGCAAGAGAAATAGGGTCATGTGGTGAAAGATAACATCTATTACATAGTCGTTGGAACGCTGGCCGCAGTCATGCTGGCGGTCATAGCCATTTTGCTGATCGGTCTATTTGATGCGCGGGTGGACAATGATAAAATCTTTGCCGTTCTTGGTCCCGCATTTCAAACGATCGTCGGTTGCTTCGTGGGAGTGCTCGGAAGCCGTGCGCTCAATCACGATAAGCCGGAAGAACGGGTCGAAGCGGGAAAACCCAAGACCGATTCTTGACCGCCTTTCTCGGCGGAGTCAGTGTGCGTTGCGTTAGGCCGAATCAACGCAAGGTTTTATGGCATGACCGTCATGGTTCCCCGTGATTTCTGGGTCGGTTATCATCCCGATCATAAGGGCGTCTGCCTCGTGTTTAATGCGGGCGCCACGGACGAATTGATTATCCCGATGGCGGCGCAGGAAGCCTTCGACGCCGGTAAGTCGCTGAAAAAGCGCGGGGCGCAATTGTTGGCGGCGGCGGTGAATAGGCCGGAAGTTCCTGCGAGACTGGATAGTTGACATGGCGATGCTCAACCAGCCGCCCAACACCTTCGGCTTCGATGCCTCGGTTCCGCTCAGCCGAGTTGTCGGCGGACTGTCCGCCATCGGCGTGACGGGTGTTGGCCGCTACGTCGCACTCGGCGAAGTCAATGCCTGGAAGGTGCTCACTCCCACCGAGGCCGTTGAACTCGCCATCGCCGGCATTGCCGTGTTTCCGATCTACGAAACCACGGCGAGTGCTGCCGATCATCGTTCGGCCGATGGTGCTTATGCTAATGGTTATCTACCGAGTGTCGGTCTTTTCCCGGACACTGGCGTGTGTCTCTACGATACGCAGGACGGTGACGCGACCGCAGCGAATATGCCTGCAATCATTCCCGCCGTAAAATCGTTCTTTGCGCAGACGCCGGGCTATCGCCGTGGCATCTATGCCGGGGGTTATTGCGCAACGCAGCTCAAGGAGCAGAACCTCATCGACCTTGTCTGGATCACGCAATCCATGGAATTCACCGGCACGCAGCAAGTTCTTTCCGGCGACGGCTGGGACATGGTGCAGCGCCTTCCCGCCGATATGACCATCAACAATGCCTTCATCAACGTTGACCCGGACAGCAAGCGGCTTCCGAATGCCGACATCGGCGCCCGCGTTCCATGGAACGGCGCTGTACCGGAGAACGCGGTCTTGAGCGTGGTTGCAACGCAGATGCTTTTGAACAAGGCGACTAATGCCGGACTGGCGACCGACAACGAAAGCGGGCCGAATACCGACGCTGCACTGGCGGCATTTCTGGTTAAGGGCGGCTTTGAAACGCTGACGTGGGGCGGCGCGATCGAGGCATTGTTGGAGCAGGCGGGAGTGTCGATCTACAAGCCGAGTGTCGCATGACCCCGCGATTAGGTTTGTCAAATCCATAATTCCGGCATGACCCTCACCGCCGCCCTCAAAATCCTAGCCGTATTCGTGCCGGAACTGACGGCGCAAATACCCGCTATCATCGCGGCCATCGCCACGCTACAGAAAGCCCAAGTCATCGTGCAGCCGGCCGTGACGCGGTTCGAGGCTGGCGAAAATGGCACGCTTGAACTGATAGGCGAGGCTGCGCAATTAACGGCAATGGGACCGGACATCGTTGCTGCGTTGAAGACCATCGAACAGGTGCAAGCCATATTCACAGCCTATGGGGCTAAAATCGAAGGGGCTACCCAATGAATCTCCCAACTCAAGCGCAGACCAATACCGCGCTTCGTTACGCTGGCACGACCGTTGGTAGCGCGGCGTCGATCTTAGTTCTGCTGGGTATGATTGACGCTAATACGTCAACCCAACTGATCGCAGCATTCCACAAGTTTTTTGATGATCTTCAAGCTCTCGTTGGAGACGTTTACGTGATCGTCGGAATTGCTGGACCTATCGTTATCGTGTGGCTTGGCAAGATCGGCTACAGTTCAGCCAGCCCAAAGAATCAAACTGCGTCTGCGCTCGCTGCTGAACCTAAAACGGTGATTGCAGCCGTGAATGCGCTTCCGAATGCATCGGTTACTGTCAGCGACCCGGCGCTGGCCACTCCGGGCGTCAAAGTTGGGCCGGTACAATAAAACCGTGACGTGATATTTTTGTCACGGGCAACCGCGCTATAGATGGACCGTCCAAATCAACGGAGAGAACCCATGAAATTCTTTCGCAGACTGTCCATCGGCCTTATCGCGCTCGCCTTCGCCAGCGGTGCCCATGCGGCGGATATGGCGGTCAAGGTGGCGCCAAAGCCTATCGTCTATCCCACGTCCGCTTGCGGCCTGTTCTACGGCTTCAACGTGCAGGGCGGCGCTGGTGCCATCAACAACGGCCCTCCCGGCGCCGTGCAGATCGGGGGCGACATTGGTGGCGAGGTTGGCTACGCCTGCCCGACCGCCAGCGTTCCGTGGTTTGCTCAAGTCGAGTTGGACTTCCAGAATCTCAATGCGGGCACGGCCGGTTTCTCCCTCAGCGGCCCGGCGATGGTCAAGGGCGAGGTTGCGATCCAGACGCCATTGCTGGCGATCTACGAGAGCATCTTCAACGCCTCATCCTCGCAAACTCCGACCGTCACGACTTGGTTGCCGCCCGGCTATTCGGTCACCGGCACGCCGACCAACTACATCGGCCTCGTGACCACGCTCAATGACATTACGGCCCAGTACGGCGCCGGCAGCTACAAGGATTGGACGTGGACGCCGATCGGCGTCCGCACCGGCATCCTGTTCAACGTGACCGGGCCGAAGGGCGTGCAGGTTGTCGCCGACGTGTTCGCCGAACTGGATAGCCAGAGCAATCAGATTTGCTTCGGCTCTGGCGTGCCGGTCGGCGCGTCAAGCTGCTCCAAGCTCGGCGAGTCGTGGACGGCTGGCATTGAGTTCAAGCTGTAAAGGAAACGACATGAGCATTGGAGAAGATCGCGTTCGGACCAAGTTCAATCCGAGTGCTAACAATGTGGTTGAAATGATCAAGCAAAAGTCAGCCGAATTGATCGACGTTTGCGAGGCGTTGAAGGCCAAAGACCCGCGCTTGGCTTCCCTTGCGCAGACCGCGTATGAGGAAGCCGCCATGTGGGCCGTCAAAGCCGCGACGGCGTAACGACGATGGCGAGCACAGCACGTTTAACCGGCGCGCTGCTGCTCGCCATCGCTCTTGTCGGCTGCGCCCTTCCCGGTGCGGCGGTTGCCAAATGCGATCACGCCTGCTGGCGGAAGATATGTGCTGACCTGGCACGGCAGCATGGGACTAGCTTTGTGGCGTGTATGAAGGATCAGGACAGGCCATGAAACAAAACAATCCGCCGCCAGATGAATGTGAGATATGTGGCGTCGCTATTCTAGGCCAATCGTATTGGCATCAATATCATCCAATCGAACGATGGCTGTGTGAGGACTGCTTAAAACGAGAATGCGCTGGCACTCCGGGAATGACGTTCCGTGCCGAGCATTGTCCGAACAACCCATGATGCCGGCAGGCACTTTGCGGACCAGGACATGAACATTGCTGCATTCAGTGACATCGGAGTTAATATCACTGCTGAATGGAGCGGCGATGATCCTCTCTGACCCGAACGATCTGCCGCTCACCTGGGGCCTTATCGCCGTGATGGCCAGCGTGGCCACGGGAACGGCCTTTCTGACTTGGTTTGTTTCCAAACAATTTAGTAGCGCGCGCCATCTTGTTTATCGCATCGTCTCCAAACATAACCGGGAAGATGATGATCGGTTTGCCGCCATCCAAAACGATATTTTCCGCATCCTGTTGCGCAACGCCCGCAAGGATGGCGACCAGCCGCCTGAGTTCACCCCGTTCCCGCGCCGAGCTTATCTGATTAGTGATGGCGAACTTGCCGAATGAGTTATGGATTACCAGCTTGTCATATCCATTGGTGCACTGGCAGTTTCAGTGATCGTTGCTTTCAGCCGAACGCTCGATAAATCGTTGTCGATTCGCGAACATGAGGAATTTAGCAAGAACGTAAATTCGGCATTGGCCGGATTAAAGCACGATTTCGAGCGCGAGACCGACAAGATAAACCGTCGTGTCGAGTTGATTGAACAAACGCGGCCAACAACGGGAGAACTTGAAGCGCGGTTGAACAAACCATTATCTCATTCCCCAACAACTCCGCCATGACCCCCGCCGACTACCAAGCTATCGCCAATGCAATTCATGAAGCTGCTTACGCGCGTATGGGCCGCACAGCTCTGATCGAAACCCTGGCACAGATGGCCGAAAAGGTGGCGGACGTGTTTGCCAAGGACAAGAAATTCGACCGCTTGGCGTTTATCCGGTGGTGTGGATTCAACGGGCCTTTGGGCGAGCGCTCTGATTAGGCAAAACCGCGAGATTATTTCGGGACAAGCACAGATGACCATGTTGCAATGCAGATGCCTAGAATTAATTGCTCACGGTCCTTGTTCCACAATCCACCGAGTATTTCGCATAGCCCCCACAAGCCGAGAATAATACCGGCGATGTCTTGGCCTATTTGCATCAGGTCATGAAACATGGGCATTCATCTCTTGAGAATGAGGCTATTCGCAGCCCCGCCCGACTTCCCCACTGTCTCTTTCCGATACGAATACCTGCCACGGCCGCCATCCAGCGGGACAATGAAAACCCCAATTGCGGATGACAGGTCCGGTAACGAACAGCGACCAGCACGGCTTATCTATCTCGATCCGATGCGCTGTTCTAGCTCGGCGGAACTTAAGATTGCCGGCATGATATTTGATCGCAGTGCAAACACCGCCAGCCAGAATGCTGTGCTCAATGTACTCGCCTTCAAGTAGATAGCTCACATTTAGCCAAGGATGGTCATGGAGCGCTCTATCGTCGTCCGAGTGCAGAAATTTGTGCAGATAAATATTAAAGAATCGATTGCGTGGAATAACCCACCATCGCTGCATGTACGGATTGTCTTTGCCGCCGATGACAAAATCTGGCGGCCGACTGTCCGCTAAGCGGTGATACCAGCGCATATTTGTCCTCTCATCATCTACAAACGCGGTCGTTTCAATTCTGCGATGGCCCGCCTCCACCACGACATTTGTGCGATGGCATCACAGGCGTCGTTCCAGCCATTCCAGTATGCGCTATAGGCATCGTCCTTCTGGACAGGAGTAGCTGCTAAATGACGGCGCATCGCGTCCGCAATGTGATAAGCCTTTGACCAATAATCTTCCACTTGGAAGGCCGGTGAATGTGGTCCGTCAGCCATATCTCTGTCGCTCATTTTCTCACTCATTGCCCAAGACTGCGGTCATGATCCGCCATCAACTTCGCGATTTCTTCGCCGACCTCTCGCATAGCATTTCCAATTCGTTGAATCCCTATATCGCTGTGATGACGCCAACGGTCACCTACGCGGTACAACGCGAGTTCAACGATAGTTGCTAATTGCTCCGGTGTCATCGCATTGTTCGCTTATCAAAGCGCCGCGCGCCGAAGCGCCGAAACGAGAAGATCGCGAATATCGCGGTCAATAGTAATGGTGCGCTGCCATTCTTTCGCGGCAGTAAACACAATCTGCTCCAATGTGCGAGCAACCTCATTGCGGCTCATGGTTCCATCAATCAGAGTTCGCGGTGGACGCGGCTGCTGACGTGCCCATGTCTGGCCGTCGATTGTAATCCTCTCGATATTGCCCTTGATGGCGTCTTTCAGACCTTCAACTATTTTCGATGCGCTCATGTATCGCTCCGCATTTTCTGCTCAAAAATACCGCGCTTGTTTACCTTTGCCAACTGGGTGCGGCCCGCGCTTGGCAAATCGCTTGCCTCTGCTTTTGCCACATTGAAACGCCCCACGATGCTTTGGCTTCGATGTCATCATGAGTCCGTAGGGCGGATGCGCGCGACGTTTCTTGCCTGTAGCCATCATTCGTTCCCCTCAAGCACCCGCCGCGCCAGTGCCGCATGCGGTCCATCCCAAGTCTCGACATTGAACTCCGGCAGTCGGCGCAATGTCACATGCGGCGGTGCTGCGCCGGCTATCTGGTCGGCTACGATGATTGCGTGAAGGCCGGCGCGGAGGCGGGTGATTTCCCGGCTCTGATCGCCGATGAAATTAACTAGCTCGGGGCGCGTGCCGTGTATGTCAGTCATCGCATTTCTCAGGTATCAAAGAAGCCCGTAATAGTGCGCGATGAACATGGCTGCCTGTACCAAGAAGAATGATGCTCCGAAGATGACAATCATTCGCCATGGCCTAAGACGCGGTGCCGCTGCCAAGATGTCCAACTCAGCTCTGGTTACCAAAAATCCACTAGCGCTGCGCTCTACCTTGCGGCCAAGTCGCTTTTCAATCCATGTGTGTAATCTATCAGTCATGTCTCGCTCCGCATTTGCTCACCGTGAACGCGCGGCTTCTGGAACGTCCACACGATCGAGCGGGGTATCCAGAGGATGAAAAACTGGAAGATCAGGGCGGCGGGGCTCATGACATTCCTGTGATGTTAACGTAAAACTTTTGTCCATTCAGATAAGGCGGCTCGGATCGCCGTTGGTATTTGTTTGCAGGAGCATCGCGGATAGCTGCACGTCAAATGAACGTCAGCGGCGTCGCATCCTACCCTTACGGCGCGGATGAACTGCACAGTTTCGCCGAGTTGTTCTGCCTCTATCAGAGGAACACTGTCGCCAACCTTAGCTGTATTTAAGCCGCAGATACATCCTGCTGTGGTCTGACATTGAGGCATGGTGCAAATGACTAGCGACATGGTTCATTCTCTTTTCGACGCGTCAGTACGGTGACACTGGCAACGTAATGAACGGGGGCATTTTTTGCTCAGGGTCAAATTCCAACAATACAATGTCATCCCGATTGGGGCACCGAATGATGATCTTATATCGCTCTTTATCATCAACCCGGAGAAGGCTGCATTGAATCGGCGTTGCCGTATCGATCGGCATTTATTTCTCCATTAACCAAATGATGATTTTGGCCAGACCTTGTGCGTCAGGCAGTTTTCCTTGGCGTATGCGCGCGAGAGTTGATTCTCCTATGCCAATTTCCCGAGCCATCGTCTTAGATTCAATATCGAACTTCTGTTGGTAGGCCGTAAGCATCTTTGCAAGATGGTGCATTTTCATTCACGACACGTCAGTAATCTTATTCCAGATCGTCGGTAGTTATTTCACGCCATGCTTCGCAGTGCTTGCAGACCATTAAGGGCATACCGTCATCGTCACATTCGGCAAGCCAATGATGATCAACGCCTTCACAGACAGTGCAATGCCGCGCGCAGGGTTTTGTCGCTAAGATTGCGCCGGCCGCTGTTCTATACTCGCCTTCCGGGAGGGGCGTTTCGAGCGCGGCTTTAATGCTATCTGGTAGATCGTGCTTTGTCATGACGTAAGTGCCAATTTCTTTTCTAACCAAAGCTTGAAGTGAGGATTGCGCTGACATCGTTTACAATTGACACCCTGCCAATCTTTGTAGTGTGCCTCAAATCGTTGACCGATGTCGGTTTCATATTCGGTGTTGAAACCCTTACAGCGATGCCCGTACATACCGCAGGCGGTGGTCTGGAAACCGTGCCTATCCTGCGAGCCGATGAAGTGGACCTTGTTCATGGTTCCTCGCGTTCCCTGACGCTCAGTGCGGCTTCATCAATCGCATGCCGCCGCACCATTCTGGACTGGCGCAGTGCGCGAAGCCGCTCTCTCGACACTCCGGGCAATACATCCCTGATGGATTATCCGACAGAGGCGCATCGTCGGATGGGTCCTTTTCCAGATAGCCCCACGGCTTTTTTTCGTCGATCATTTGTCACTGTCTCCCCATCCTGCCGCTTAGTGCGGTTCTGTGTCGATGTGAACAGGTGGATGAGCTTGACCGACGACGCAAAGCCGAACGGGGCGCCCGAAGAAAATTGCCAGCCGTTCGCGCCACGTAGCGCGCCAGTAGGAATAGAATTCTGGCAGGCCAGCATCGACCTGCCTCAGAACGGGAAGGCCAACGCATGGACCGTGAGCATTCGCGTTCCAGCCTTGCGGGGCTCCCAGGACGTGTGTTGTGTGTTCGGTTTTGATTGGCGTCATTTGTCACTTACTCCCCAAAAACTGCGGAAAAAACTACCTGCCAAAATCGTTTCCGCCTGATGCGTTTAGCGACCGAACCAAACGATATGATTGGATAGCCACCGTTTCCCCGAAGTATCCGATAGAGATCGTATTCCGGCATGCCAAACATCGCCGCAGCGTCACTGACGAGCGTGGGGGGTCGTTGGCCGATACTTTTGAAGTATTGACCTATGGCGCACTCATCCGGGAAATTAATATTAAATGTGCGATCTTCGGACTGGGCCATAACGAATGACACAAAGCCGGAGAAGTCGGGTTTTGATTTAACTGGCGCTTCCCATTTAGGGTCGTAGAGCATCACGCTCTCCTATATCTTGCTTTGACGCCGCGTTACTGCGGACTATGCCGTCGCCACGGCGTGTTCGCGCAAGAGGATTAAAAGCTCGGCGAGGTCCGGTGTTACGTGGCTACCAATTTCCACACAGATTTCCTCATCCTTTCCCCAGGCCGGCTTCTTGCGATACCGAACATGCGTAAAGTGCGTCGTACCATCCGGATAATCGTGTGGCTCTTTTTCGATTACCCATGGCTCAGGGTACTTGTCCAACAACTCACGGATTTGCTCGCGCCGCTTGGTGTGATCTGCCATAGATTCGGCCTCTGCTTTAGAAAAAACGATCATTGTTGTTCTCCGCAGTGGCGGCGCATCAGCGCGTTGCACGCTCGGTGTGAGCGATAGTTTCCGCATTAAAGACATCGATCAGCTTCGCACGGCCAGCATCAGTTATGAAAAATCCGCCGTGGCTCTCGCCATCAAATCCCCGATAGTCGGCAAGCCCAAGGCGGCACAAGTGTTCGGCGCCGTTGCGTTGGAATTTGTATCGCTCAGGCAATTCGCACTTAGATCGCATCGTATTGGCGATTGCCTTAAGTGCTTTCAAGCTGCGTTTGGAAAGTTCTGCCATGTCAGTCTCCACACTTATTCATCATCAAAGCGGCTTCGTATCCAGAGAAACCGGCGGGTGTGATGTTCCTACGACGCATAGGCGTACATGCCGCCCGAGCAAAATATCAAACCATTCGGCCCAAGAGACACGCCAGTAGGAAAACATATACGGGTCTTCCGTTTCGACAACCGGAAGGCCAATGCACGGCCCATGCCGCGTCTGATTCCACTCTGGCGGCGCGCCGAGTATTTTGTTTGTCGCGGGCGTCTTTATCGGCTGCATGAGATACCGTCGCTGGCTTGTTCGTGAGTTTCCATCATGGCTTCTGTGCCCACATCACCATTGACGATTTCTCGCATCAAAGAGACGGCTTCGTCTTTGGTTTCGAAGGCGTTGATCTCGACCCAATCTGTTCGCTTCGTTCTGGCAAAAACTTTGTAAAGCATCGCACTGTCCCTTCATGAACGCGAATGCTGCTGTTTACCGATGCGAGTTCGCGCCGATCTCAACTCGGCTGCAATGACCTTGTGAGCCTTGCTGATGCGCCCGTTTCGTCGGCCCATATTTTCGACCACGAGAGCGCAACGTTCACGCTCGGTCGCGATAGCCTTAGCAATGGCATCGCGGAGTTGTGTGACCGAACCGGCGAGAGCGTCGCCCGCTCGTTCGTAGTCGATTGAGTATGTAATCGTTGGCATCAGTCTCTCACTTATGAGTTCGAAATGCCTACTCGACGGCACCGTGTTGTTTCAGCGCACTCCAACCGGCCTCGGTTAGAGATACCGCTTCAAACATTGGCCCATCACCTTTGGCGATAAACGTATTATTGCGGCCTGTTCCTGGATGGACTTGAGCAAGGCCGCCAGCGATCAGCGCGTCAAGATGCTTGCCGTGACATTCGCCATACTGACTGAAATCCTCTTTCGAGAGCCATTCGAGCAATGCGAATTCCTCTTGGGTCATCCCACGCTCTCCCTATGCGCCGCCCGCGCCCGCATGACATCGGCAATCTCTTCCGCGTCGCCACTGGGCGCCCATCGCCCGGTCTTGGTGCTGTATTCCTCAAAGTCCCGGCAGTTCTTGACGTACTGCCGCTGCACATGCTCGGCCGTGGGATCGCTCGCCAGCAGCAAGCAGTTATGCGCCAGATTGCGCAGCCGAGTCGTGATGCCGGGATCGGTCGCGGCCTTGGCGCCGTCTCGGTATTGCTTGCATTGGGCGAGATAGTCGGCGGCGATCATGGTCGCCCCTTTCGCTTCGATTTTTTCTCAGTGGCGATTTCCGCAAGGATTTCTTGCCTCATGTCGTCGCGCTCTCTGGCGCGCGCTCTCATGCGGCATGGACAAAGCGGTTCGCCGTTTTGTGGACCGATGCAAAAACATGCGTGCGGAGCATCCAGAGCGTCGCGCGTCTTTTCGTGTGTCCAAGTTCTGCGTATGGCGGTCATGGCTTATCGTCCCTGCGGCCGAATGAGGATGCCGGATCGGTCCGGTAGGAATCAATCAAATCAGCGACGCGCATTTTCGATTTCCTGGACTGTCAGGCGACCGAGCGCCAGATTGCGAAGGTCGTCCGCCACGTCCTCGGGCACCGGCCGCTCACTCAAAGCCCACCGCCGCGCAGTGCGCTCGTTTACCCCGAACAGCTTGGCCGCCTTGACTTGGGAAAGCTTGACCTTGGCCAAGGCGGCGCGGAATTGGTTGGCGGTCATGACGCTAACAGTTTCTTGGCGGTCTTGAGGTAGCGGGCGCGACCAGACATGCCGCAATAACCCCAAGCCCGCAGAGCAAAGGCAAGCCAAGTCTCTTGACCGCCCTTGTAGGCATCCACAAAGATCGCAGAGAGTTTTGCCTTAGCGGCATCGTCTGCCATGATAGCGGCCCACTGAGCCTTCACGCGATCGTCGCGCGCAACGGTCTTGGCGCGCTGTGCAGCGCGTACTAACGGGTGGTTCTTATAGGCGCGGAGTAGGCCAGAGTCGCCCGCCTTATTGATGCAATCGCTGCCTACTTTGAAGATGCGGCCATCGTGCGAACGAAGCTCGATCGCGTACATGATGCCGGTGCCACAATAATCGCAGGAACCGCCGGGCTGTACTGGCGCATCGGGACAAGCCTGATATTTGCACTCAAACGCCCCGATGACCGCATAAGGCGCTTTGCCGAGGCCGGCGCGCTCGAATACGTGAAGGCCAATCTCGGCGGGGTTGTCGGTCTTGGTAAGCATCTGTCTCTCCATCCGGGCCTAAGCGCCCTTGACCACCCTAAGATACACGGCCCTAGGGCCAAGTCAATGCCCTAGGGCCACGCTATTATCACGAATTGTTACAGTGCGGGCCTTCCACCCGCTTGGCATCGTTGATGCCCGTCGATCAATTCGTGTCCTTTAGTTCTAAGCCGATAGACTGGGCGATGCGGTCACGTAATTTTCGAACTTTTCTTGCTCGCTCTGTCGCTGCTTTGACATTGTTGGCGCCGCGGCCAGATTTGGCATAACGGGCCTCGCTCTCGTATCGCGTCGCGGCGCGAGTTAAGGAGCGCACAACCAAATCAATCTCCTCAGCAGTGAGCCTCATTTCGATTCCTCGCACTGTGGTCTTTTCAATGCGGAGCAGAATGCCCATGCTTCTCTCGTCCATCTGGCGTCGGCCAACGCGTGATGCTCAGTCGTTGTCTGTACCGGAAGCGCGGGATTGTTAAGAATATCCGCCAGTTGCTTTACATCGCGGCAAAACATCGGCCAACCCTTCGGTAGATCAATCATGCGGCCATATAGCTGACAGAGAGCAACCCAATCATAGTCCGCGTAATAAGCCCAAAATTCTGGTGTTGGTCCGACAAACTCAACAATATCACGAGCAATGCGAGCACGGGCATGAATGGGGCCCCTTAAGTGCGGCCTCACGTTCTCTCTGAGCCACACCGTACTGCCGCTAAGAAATTCAGCGCCAAGCGTCTCTGCGTAATATTCACGGCCATCCTCGGCCACGAGTCCAATCGAGATCAATTCGATGAGCCGCCCATCTTCAAGAAATTCGGTGTCAAACCAAAATTTCATAACCTAACCCCGCATTGTACAGCCTTTAATGCCCATGGTCGAAGTCTAGCTGCAACGCAACCTTGCGGCCGACTGTCACGATCGTATCGTTTTGGTCGCCATGGTTTACCAGGAGCAATTCTTCAAGCTCCATTCCATTCTTGATGCCGAGCCCCAGACTGTTCCAGCCACATACGATAGCGACGCCGCCGAGCTTGAGCACCCTAGCGGCCTCCCGCTTTCGCGTGCTGTAGAATCGCCGCGTTGTGTCGCAGGGGCCGAATCCTTGGTAAGCTTCCTTAACTTGGCGCGGAGAAAATGGCGGATCAAATAGCACGCCATCGACGCTCGTCGGCGGCAACGCCTTTAGGAAGTCGAGCGCGTCCTGGTTATGGGTACCGGCGAACTTTGGATTGATGTCGTTCGTGAAGGTGCAGCGATTCTTGAAAATGCTCTCACGACAAAACGGATCGATCCAAGAGCCGCCATCAAGGTAGCGCTCGATTAGCTCGCGGATTGGTGCGATGCTGAAAGTCTTTGGCGACGGCATCGCCCAAACACGGGTCATCTTCATTTCTTCTCGCATTCTGTGGGAGCAAGTGAAGCCAGCCGAGCGCGGCCAGCCGCAAACACGGCTTTGGTTGCTAGACTATCCGCAATCATGCGCCGTCGCTCCGGGCGCGAGTGTGCGAGGAACCAGCGGCGACAATCGAAGATTCTGCAAATAACCGGCGCACGATCGTGGATCGTACAGCCCTCTGGCCCGAGATACACGCAGTCGCCATTCGGCTTATGCTTGAGCACCGGAACGCGGCCCATTGGGAGCGTGATGTACTCATGCTCATATGTTTCGACCTTGTCGCCCTCGTCCGGCATGAGCGCAAGCACTTCGCTTTTACAGCAAAGATGACATGAACCGCACGGTACATTTGCTCGCTGCATTTTCTCACTCAGCGGTCTTCAATGATAAAGCAGCATATAGGTAACAATCATCGCGGTGTCGCAGATCATCGCCACCAACCACAAGACGGTAGGCGTTCGAATGCGGGTTGCGAGGATGAACATTACGGCCGTCATGTTTATTCAGTCCTAGTAACTGCGCGTTGCGGCCAGCGTATTGCGAACACGAATGCCAATTAGTTCGGATGACACACGATCATCGCGCGCCAAGCGGTCTAGCTCGTCGGCCTCATCCAAGATGCTCGCAATAAAGTTCTGCTCATCTTTCGTGAGGCCCAAGAACTTGCCGCGTCGGATCGCTGTAGCGAGTTGCGTTCGTTTCCGCATGTCACTTGTCCCCAGCAAGTGCGGCGCGCGCTGCTATTATTTCCGGTTCTTTTTCAAAGAGAGTCTTGGCCGTATGCACACCTTCAACATCGGCGCGTGCGGCCATCCAAGTTGCGAAATGACCGTCAACTAAATCTTCGACCAGATCACGCCATTGTTTCTCGGTCATTGTCATTCAGCCTTGGTTAGTGCGCGAACGAAAGCAATCAGCGCATCAGTCGCGGCTTTAAGATCGCCCGGCGACTTGCCTACTGACGCCAAGCAGACGTTGAAGATATGTAGCCGCAACGCATCCTCGTCCGACTTGCTCATGTCCTGCCACTAATCAATCAAGACTGCGCCAACTGTACCGGCTTGAACCGTTCCGCAATCCGGGCGGCGCCGTCATCCGGCAAATCCTTCAATCGCGCCGCCGCCTTCAATGCCTGATCGGCCGCGTCGGTCGTGCGCTTGATTTCGGATATGTAGGTTGTGAGTTCGAACAGACGACCGAGCGCGTGTGTGCATCGCTTTTCGATGACTTGCAGCCGATCCTCTTTGTCTTTCAGTTTCGTTTCCAGGACGGCGATCTTCTGCCGGTATTCTTCGGCCTCGTTCAACAGTTGATCGCGCTGGCGACGTGTAGACGCCATGTCGTTGAGGACTTTTTCAACCTGCGGATCGCGCTCGTAATCGTCGCTCATGTGATTGCCCTTCCCCGTTCCGAGATCGCCAGCATAATCACGGCGCGCATTGCCAACAAGTCCCCGCGCTGTGCATAGAGGCGTTCGCACAGCAGGATCGGATTGAGGCCGACGCGGTCCCAAAACGCTATTTCGCCGATACGATGTTGCGAGTCTGGATCGTCGGTATGACACGCTTGGCAAACCGGCAAAGCCCATTTATCCGCCGGCTTCTTGCCCATGCCGCTGCGTTTGCCATGGGCGCCCGATTGCATGCGGACGTGGGCCGCCACGCAGGCCGGATCAAGGCCGCAACAGACGCACATGCACTGCCGCACGCGCGCCAGATAGACCGGATCGTCATCGCTCACGGCGCGAAGCCGGATGCGTGTCGCGACCGCCATCGGGCGCTTAAGCAGTTCGCCGGGCGAGGCGAAGCGTGCGAGGGTTTTGGGGTGATCGGGTTTCATGGCTGCTGTAGATTTTTGGTCACGGATTAGCTGTGATTACGGTTCGGTCATCGTGGCGCCGCGTCAGTGCGACGCGACTTCATCAAGCATAGTGGCGACTTCGTTGGGGGTACGTCCTGGTCGATCATTCCATTCTGGAATTGACCACATGCTCATGTGTTCAACGATGGCAGATATGGCTTTGTTGTAGACGTCATCTGGCGCGCCAAATAATGGGGGCAGTGCTGCGCCTGTGGCAGCCGTACTGACGGCTCCGATAACGCACAGGCTACCATCACTAGCTTCATAACGGTTCTGGCAGTGACCTCGGCGGCGGATCAACTCAGCCGCCGATCGTAGCACCCCCTGCCATGGCTCTAGCGGCTTTGTCTCGATTGGCAATTCCCATTTCGGATCATACAGCATCGCCCTCTCCTATCTTTCCGCATTTTTCGGCGCACCTAAGCGCCCGTGTGACTTTCCGTGCCGCCTTCGCAACCCGTGATCTGGAATGATCCAAATCCTTCCTGAAAAATCCCCGCGGCGGCAAACCAAGGGGGCCAGGAACGCCGCCGCGGGTCGGGGAACTTAAACTTGGTCCCCGTATTCATTGACCGGAATTGCCGACACCTTGGCAAAGTCCGGCAGATCGTCGTTGAGTTCGAGCGCGGTCTGTTCCGCCGCCGTGTGCGGCTTCGCGTCGGACTTGATGACATCGTAGTCGCCGGGGACGATCTGCGGCGCGTTGTAGCGCGAGGGCTTGCCCTCAAGCTCATGGTGCAGCGAGTCATAGCCGGCGCGGAGGTCGAACAGCGGCATGATTTCCTCAATCTCGGTCCACGACTTGTTGTCGAAGTGCTTGCGGATCAGTTGGATTTTCCGTTGCTTATCTGCGGCCGACTGGCCGGGAATGTGCAGCACCAGGAGCGATTGGATTTCATCGACCGCGATGCGGCGCTGGACAGGCTGCCAGTCTCGTTTCTCGGTGGTGATGATGTGCTGACTATCCGTGTGATCGTCCACGCCCATATGCCGGCCGCCGAGATTGAGGCGGTTGATATGCGGCAGAAAATCCTTGAAGTCTGGATTGTCGATCTGCTGGCCGTCGAGCGTGGTGGAGCGGTCCTTCTGGATCGTAGCGCGGTGCGTCACGATATGAGTGCGTGTGTTCTCGACGTGCTCCATGAGCACGAGAAGCGACGGCTCGAAGGCGGTTTCGCCTTCGGTCTTCATCTTCGTGCCAATCTTCTCCATCTGGCGCTTGCCATTGTCGTCAACGTAGTTCTCGAAAATGTCGCCGGCTCTGCCGCACATGATGATGTGAAGTTTCGAATTGACGAACAGCGACGTGAACTGCGCCCATCCGTGATCGCCCTTGAGGTAGCCGTAATCGTCGATCTGCAAGAAGCTGCGCTGTTTCTTCTTCATGTAGGAGGCGCACAACTCGCGCCACGGATGCGTGATACTGTCGATGATGAGCACCGATGCGTGCTGCTCGGCCTCGCGCATGACCGTGAGCAGGTCCGCGAACGTCTTGCGCTTGGCGACCACGAATGGAACGCCGGCTTCCTGGAAATCGGGGATGAGCCAATCCGACCCGGTTTCGGTGTCGAACATGGCAACCGGCTTCGCTGCGTAATCGATGCCGAGCTTGCGCATGTGCAGCACAAGGCCAGCCGCGACCTTGCCGGCGGTCTTGGTCTTGCCGGCGCCGGATAGGCCGAGGATGCCCATTTTCAGAAAGGCCGAAGTGCTTTCGGCGGGCTGTAGCAGTGACATTTTACTCTCCCTTGGTTGAACGTCAGTGAACCTTATTCGCCAGATACACGGCATCCTTCGTCAGCATCGCCCGTAGTTCGCGCGACACCCGATCGTGATATTTGGCGCCGAGTTGCAACATGGTATTCTCATCGCACAGTCGCGTGCGCAGCACGGCGATATCGGGCGCATCGTATTCATTCTCCGGCACCGGCAGAACCATGGCTTCGCCGCCAGGATTGCGGCCGGTCTCGGTGGCGACCGCAAGCGCGCTCGTGGCGTCCGTCGCTTCGACGACGGTTGCGCCGAGGAGGCCGTTCGCATCGATGAAACTAAGATACCAAAGCATCACTCGGTTTCCTCGAAATCGCTGCATCCGAAAATGGCGGCGAAGATAACGTAGGTCCCAAGGATGATGACGGGAATCCATAGGAATCTCATCGGCACATATCCCCAATGGGGAAGCTGTGGGCGATATAAACCCGCGTGCAGCCGCGATTGTCGCCATGCTGCCAAAGCACATAGGCGGCGCAGACCGTGCAGCCGGTGAGAGCAAGGGCCGCGAACAGGCGCAGGCCAAAGCTGGCGATCTTCATTTCGGTGCGGAAGTGGATTTGATCGGGGCGCATTGTTCACCAAAATTTCGTAATGAAGTGGAGGGCGACGTAACCGATAGTGCCGACGATAGTGCACCATACCAAGATGAAACAGCCGGCGAGGAAAAGCGTAGCTTTGTCGCCCTTATCAAGCTTCGCCATCACAATCCCCGCTCATCCCTGATCCGCGCGATAACCGCAAGCGCAGTACGTCCATGCCGGACGGCGCGGTCGACGGACTCGTACTCGCCGCGATAGTCCTCGGCCGCGCGATCAAGCTCGAACGTCGCATTGCCCTCGATCGCCGACACGAACACGTCGGTAAACTGCCGCATGTCCACCGTACCGATGGCGCTTGACCGAACCTCGGTGCCGACCGACAGCAGCCAGCGATCCGCGATAGCGGCCACACGCTTGATGAAGTCAGCCACGTCCTCGAATTCCTCAGGCTGCGGATTGATATGGATGTGCGGCACCGCCAAGCACCGCAACTCGTCGATCATCGCCGCGAACGACCGTCCCATGGACGTATCGGGCTGTTTGTTTGCTGACGCTTGCGCGTCGGACTTGATAACGTCGTAGTCGCCGGGGATGTGGGTGGGGTTGGTCATGGCTTTCTCCCTCACGCGGCCAAACGGGATTTGAGGTTTTTGAGCATCCGAGCGCGGCCAACGGCGCCGCACATTTTCCAGACGCGCTCAAGGTCAGCAAACAAAGTAACTTGTTCGCCGGGAACCCACGGGCGTCCCGGAACCATGATCGCCGACAGTTTGGCGACATTGACCGCGTCGGCAACGAGCGCGTTCCACTCGGCGACAATCCGCTCGTCTTTCGCAGCGGCCTTAGCGCGGTGCATGGCGCGAATTTCGGGGCGCGTCTTGTAGGACTTGATAAGACCGTTGTCGTCGGTCTTGGCTACGCAATCTGTGCCGACCTTGAAGGTGCGGCCATCAGCCGAACGGATGGCGCAAACGTAGCGGATGCCAGTCCCGCAGTACGCGCACGAGCCGCTGGCCTGTGTGGTGCCGTCTGGATGGGTGATAAACTGCTCGGAAACGCCGATGCAACGGAAAGGAGCGCGGCCAAGCCCGGCGCGCTCGAATACGTGAAGCCCAACCTCCGCGGGATTGTCGGTGCGAGCTAACATGATAAGTCCCCTTGGTTCGACAAAAACGACACTAATTCATCTTTTCTGAATATGCAAGCCCTATTCAGAAATTATTTTATGAACGGTCGCCAACGCACCTCTTGCCAATTCACCTTTTCTAAACTATAGGGAATTTCATGGCTGAAACCACGCTCGATAGCCTCAGCGCCGTTATTCGCGCCTTGGGCGGTCCTACAGCGGTTGCGCGGCTGACCCGGACAAAGCTGTCCGCCGTGAGCAACTGGCAGAAATTCGGGCGATTTCCGGCTAAAACCTATGTGGTCATGACGGCGGCGCTGCAACGGCGTCGTAAATCGGCGCCTGCGGCCCTTTGGGGTATGACCGAGGCCGCCGAATGACCGACACCCCCCGCGAACGCCTCGCCGCCTTCCTCCAAGCCAAAGGCATCAAGGCCACAGCCGAATTCGCCCATAAGGCCGGCATCACCACCAGGCATGCCGCCAATGCCCTGACGGGGCGCCCAGTGGCGACGGTTCCGTATCTGCGTATCTGCGCCGCCCTCGGCTTCGACCCGCTCCCTGAGCTTTCCTACCGCATACCGGAGCCTGCGGATTTTGACTTTGCGTTCTTCGCCATGGGCTTCAAGATCGCGCGCGGCCTCAAGGGCGATAAGGACCGAACGGCGGCGGATGCCATCGGCGGCATATCGGCTTCGACCATCTGCCGCATCGAACTGGCGCACATCATGGGCATCGGCGTGGTACTCCGCGCCTGCCGCTATATCGGGCTGCATCCTTTCGGATATCTGCGGGTGCCACAGGCGGCTGTTTTCGGGCTGAAAACCGATGTTTCACGTGGAACACCATCAATATCAAAGGCTTATGGTGACCGAACCCTAATCACGGAGGTTCCGTGACCCATCCTATCCGAATCCAGCCGCTACTTCCCCAGCTTGAATCCATGCTCCGCCACGCCCAGCACTTTCTGGACTACGCGCTCAAGGTCCACCTGGAGGAACGCGGTCATAAAGCATTCCGGCAAGCCCAGCTCAAGCGAGCGCTGGAACGGGTGGCGGAACTGACTCTGGCGATCGAAGCGGTGAGGAATGTGCGCGTGCCAATGCCGATAGGAAGCATTGGGTCACGAGAGGGCGTTGCGGGCTGATAGGCCGGACTCGGTCAACGGGATGCGGGGATTCTAGGCTGTACAATGCGGAGGATCGTGATGGTGAAGAATATAATATTAGTCGCTGTATCCTGGATCGTTGGTGCTCCCTTGGCAATTGCCATGTTTCTCGTCCTGGTCGTAATTCTCGGCCTAATGATTGATGGCATCGGACAATACGATGAGCAGCATGATCGATGCCTCAAGAATGCGACTAATGGTTATGAAATTAAGGAGTGCCGTCGGATATGGAGCGAGTGACAAAATGCTGACGTGGTATCTAATTTGTCTCGCTCGCCGCCGCTGCCCTGATCGGTTCTATTCTTACATCGGCTTCGGCATTTGGTTGATCCCGACGCCAGATACCTATGATCCGTGGACGGAGAGACTGACGAATAACAACTGCGAGGAACCATGAATTTTTTATATCAGATCGGTGAGATGACAGACGGCAACAATCGGCCTGTTACAGATCGCGCATTTATTGAAATCGTCGAAGCACACGATCCGCAAATAATACTTGGAGAAATCAACATCGAGATAGCGGACGCGGCCGAGCATGCGCGCCTTATCGCCGCGGCCCCTAGGTTGCTTGAGGCCCTTAAATTGTTCACATCTCCATCAATGGGTGAGACCAGGACAATGCTTGGGGAATCGTCCATAGGCTGGCAACAGAGCGATGGCCTGACCGCATCAGAGCGAGTCGCTATGGCCCGCGCCGCTGTCGCCGAAGCAACCATGGTCAAACTATAGGAGAACTCCGTGACTGACGAACAGATCAAATACACGGTCGATCGCTTCCTTGGCTGGAAGCTGCCAAGCAACTTTAGCCCGGACGCCGGAATCAGTTTCAAGCGCCCGAACTATCGTCCGTCTGTTGACACGACGCCTTCTGGCACAAATCTTTTCGACGCTGCGCAAGCCGAGGTCATGGTTCGGTATATGGTCGATGGAATGCCTCATTGAAAAGACCGAACCAATGACCCTCGCCTATCTCGGCACGCCCTACACAAAATTCAAACGCGGATTAGAAGCCGCATTCGTCGAAGCATCTAATCTCGCCGGCCGTTTACTAAGCGCTGGCGTTTTCACATTTTCCCCGATCGTTCATTCGCATCCCCTCGCGACTCACGCCAACCTCGATCCTTTGGACCTGAATATCTGGTACGGCATCAATCAAATATTTATGGCCCGCTGCGATGTCCTGATCGTCGCCCACATGGGCGGCTGGCAAGACTCCAAAGGTATCGCTTACGAGATCGAATTTTTCGAAAAGGCAGACAAGCCGATCTTTGATCTCGATGTAGAATCGCTGGCGATGATTCGCAGAGCGAAGACTGAATTCACCGGCGATCCGCGCATGAAATGGTCGATCAAGGACATGCCGCCGTTCTGGACGAAAGCGGTGAGCGAATGACGTTTCCGTGCCGGCCAAACAAAGACAGCGTGTCGGAGCCAACGCCGCAACCCGACGATTTTGAATTACCGCGTTTTCAAAAACAGCCGCAACTAAAAGAGTTGTTTGGGCCGCATCCTGACTTGGATTATAATAATCTGCTGTTCGCACTTTGGGGCGCGGGGTTCATTCCATGACAGCGATTCTCCGCTACGATGCCGCCCGCAAAGCCGTCGCCGAAGCCAAGACATTCGACGAGGTTCGCGAATGGGAAGACAAGGCTGCGGCTGTGCGCGAATATTCACGCCGCGTGCGCGATCGCTCAATGGAATTGGACGCCATAGAAATTCGCGAGCGAGCGCGCCGCCGACGCGGTGAACTACTTCTGGCCTACAAGGAGGCCGGCCAGCTTGAGCCCGGTGATCCACACGTCACCGACCGAGGACATCGTGTCGTTACCCTTGAATCTCTTGGGGTTTCGCGGAACGAGTCCGGCCGAGACCAGAAGATCGCGGCCCTTCCCGGGGACAGCTTTGAGCGCCTCATCAAGCGATGCCGCGAACACGCGGAGGCAACCGAAAAGCACGCCTTCAATGTATTGAGGCCGCCCGACAAGCCGATCAACGGCGCTCGCTCAGTCATGGGATCAAGGCAAGAACCAGATGATTCGTTAGATTTTTTTCCAACACCGCCATGGGCCACTCGCGCATTATTCGAAAGCGTATTCCCGATCCTTCAACCTCGCGGAGAATATCTCGGCTCGCGCGTGTGGGAACCGGCCTGCGGCGCCGGCCATATGGCCGAAGTGATTCGGGAATATTGGTCCACCGTGATCGCGTCCGACATTTTCGATTATGGCTATGGCTTAAGCGGCGTTGATTTTCTCAATAACGACCACTGCGATACGAAAGCCGATTGGATCATCACAAATCCGCCATTCGGCGACAACGGCGAGAAATTCGCGCTCCGCGCGATCGAACTCGCCTCGGTCGGCGTTGCCATGTTCTTTCGTCTCCAATGGCTCGAATCAGTCGGGCGCTACGAAAAGATTTTCCGCGATCATCCGCCACGGTTGATTGCACAATTCACCGAACGCGTTCCGCTCCATAAAGGGCGCTGGGAACCGGAAGGGTCCACAGCCACGGCCTACCTGTGGATTGTGTGGATGAAAGGGTATCAAGGCCGCACGGAATTCTTCTGGATACCGCCGGGGCAGCGCGAAGGGCTATCGAAGGCCGATGATGTTGAGCGCTTCACTGCGCCTGTTATCATCAAGAAAAAACACAAACTCCAAAACATCAGCGCCGACTTCGTTCACCCACGGTCGCCGATGTCAGAACCCGCGCTGGCGTCCGCCGCAACTGGTGCCGGCGCGGGTTCGCTCAAATTCTGGATGCTCGTTGCGGGATGATATCGACAAGGCCCGTCGTTTGCATGATCTGGATGAGCGCATATGGATCGCCGAGCGGAACGGATTGCAGCATAAAGCGCAGCAGTTGCGCATCTATCAAACGATGATCCAAAGAGAGGCGGCTGACAATGAATGCGATAAAGAAAGAATCTCAGCCGCACAATCTCGAACCCGGCGATGAAGGCTATGGTGGTGGTCTGACCTATTCGCGAAGCGAAGCCATCGACATGAACTATAAATTCGCGAATCGCCATGTTCGAGGCGCGCCGCCAAGGCTTGGAGCGATTCGTCATCGGCATGATCGTCGATAACACGCCGATTCGTCCACAGGACTATGCCACGCCAGCGCGGTTTTCTTATTACTCATCAAGCGCCGCCATGTGTTTGGGTGAGATCGACGGGGCTGCGTACTGATTCGCGGTGCGCAGGGAGAGGTGATATGGTTAAGAGAGGAATGTCACGTTATGCTATTCGTCGCGCGCGCGAACATCAGCGCGCGCTTGCCAAAGAGCGTCCCGATATTGATTGGGACAAAGTTAGAGAAGAATACGAAAAACATTTCGGCCCTCTAAGGTTTCTTCCGAAGAAGAAAAAATCGCCAAAGACTGCTGTTTATTTAATGAGTGCAACCGATTTTGGACCTACAAAAGTAGGAGTGGCAATTGATGTGGAAAAGCGCCTTTCTCAAATTCAGACGGGCCATCCCTTTCCTTTACGATTATCTTATGTGATTTGGTTTTCTGAGCCACAAAGTGCATTTGATGCTGAGAAATGGCTTTTACAGGAAGTAGATCAAGAGTTGCGGCTAAATGGCGAATGGATAAATAGTCCGGCTGCAAAACTCACAGAGATGCTTCGAAATTTCGCGCGGCGACATTTGGCTTCCTCGATCATTGAAACGATCGGTGGCGAAGATGCCCAATAAAGATCGCCCCGCTTATATAGCACTCGCGCGCTCTTTTATTCGCGATCTGCGTTATCGGCGCCCCTCTGGACGCCCTTTGACCGAATTAGAGGCCACTATCTGGCTGATCGCAGAAGCGGCATGGAAACCACGCGGATCGGCGACGAGATTTGGTTCTATCCACAATGAAAGGGCGCAATTATCCATTACACAAAGGGCGCTCGCTAGAGAATGGAAATGGTCGAAATCGAAAGTGCATCGTTTTCTTTTTGAACTGCGCCGAGATGGCACCATTGCGATAGACTTGGCCTTTCCTGGACCAAAAACCGAGGCGCAAACCGAACCGAGACGGGGATATGGTCGTACCCTTATCACCTTGATTAATTACGATAAATTCCAAGGTTTTGGAAAGTCAGCAAAAAGATTGGACCAAGCTTTGGACCAAAAAGTGGACCAATCTCGGCCCGAACTGCCCGGACTTATTTATCCAATTGCATCCAAACCAACAGAAACCAATAAATCAATTAAGAGTCTTGCGGGATCGTTCATTAATAAAAAACGTCCACCTCATGGGAAATGCTGGAACGGGCTTATATGCATACATTACGCGACCGAGGATTGGAGAATTTATTCAGCCGATTATGAGAAAGCGAATGGTTTAATAATTATGCCCTGCACCTATATTGACGGTCGGGCGCGATGGTTTAAAGTGAATGGCGGGATCGATGATCGCCGAACAGGCTGAAATAATGAAATTCGCATCCGCCCTTCCCTACACCGAAGCCGAGCGCGAAGCCGACGGCCGAGCGCGGCAGCGCATTAGCGACCGCCGTCTAGCGCGAAGGCTTGCGGTGCATAGTCTGCAATTCTACAATCAGCAGCCGACAAAAGAATCGGCCGCGCTTGAGCGTCGCAAAGTCGGCGAATCATCCAAAGACTGACCTTCAAGGAACTGGGGCATGTCACTTCTAATCGGCCATCCGACATTAGAAACAATTGCCTCGCATTCTCCTGTGGCCGTCCCTGTCTTTGATCGCAAATGGTATATTGTTCAATGCTTTGGCAAGTCCGATAACCAGGCGCTCAATATTCTCGAAACCATGGGTCTGACGACCTATTACCCCAAAATCCTGGATCTTCGTAAAGTACCTCGCAATAAGCTTTCCCGCGCCCAACGCTCGACCGATGTGGAAATCAAGCGCCCTCACGTTATTCCCCTTTTCCCTCGATACCTGTTTGCATGGTTCGATATCACCCGCGATTCGTGGCGCGATATCTTCAAAATTGCTGGTGTCGGGGGATTGGTCTGCAAGAACGATATGCCGGTCTATATGCCGCAAGAGCAAATCGATAAATTCAAGAATCGCGAGAACAACGGCATCATTCCAGGCTCGGCAACGGTGCGACTGACTTTCGGTATCGGCGACCATGTGAACGTTACGGCGGGTCCTTTCGCCTCATTTCCGGGGATTGTCGAAAAAGGCTTGGATATGGCGATCGGCGATCTTGACCCGACGGCACGCATCAAGGTAGCGGTGAATATCTTCGGACGTGCCACTCCCGTCGAATTGGAACTATGGCAAGTTGCCAAAGCGTAAGTTTTGCGTTATGGGGTTTCTCAGTCTCGCGTAGCCACGCTTTTAGCCACTCTCGCAGCCACGCGAAAGGCCACGCGGAGTGCGAAAGCGTGGCGGATAAAAGGCAATTCTGAGTCCCTGTGAGTCAAAAAGCGCCATGCAACCTTATGATGGTTCAACGCCGCATTCCGACAGGGATCGTGAGACGTTCTGTCAAGAACTAATCGCGGGCGAATCACTTTACGTCGCCTTTCAAAATGCCGGCTTCAAGCGTCCGCGCGGCAATGCGCAGCGGATGCAGCAGGAACCGGATGTCCTCAAACGTCTCGAATATCTGGCCGATCGCGTCAACAAGCTCGGCCTCGACGAAATCCTCGTCAGCTATCGCCGCAACGAGCATCGCCGCGCGCTTGAGCACATCGCCAATGCCGATCGGCTCTCGCTGTGGACCGACAAGACCAAGACCGTCGTGATCGGCAAATCGAAGGACGACAAGCCGATCCGTCGCAAATTGCGCAGCATCGAGCTCAAGCCGCTTGACAGTCTGACGGCGGAGGAACGCGCGCTGATCGACGGCTTCGAAGTGACGGAAAAGGGCGCCGTCAAGGTCCTCATGCCCAAGCGCCTCGATGCCCGCGCCATGCTGGCGAAGCTCGATGGACTGGACAAGCCAGTACGCGGTGAACTCACCGGCAAGGATGGCGCGCCTTTGGTTCCGGAATTCACCGATGAACAACGCGCGGCGGCATTGGCGGCATTTTTGAGCAAGAATGCGGCGGGGAAAGCGGCGTGAGCGAAGACCGGCCGGCTTGGCGCAAGGCGGGATGGCGCGACGCGAATGGCGATCTCCGTCTCGTCCGTTGGGCCGATACGCGCGCTCTTCTTGATCAATACGCGCAAAATCACGGTATCGAGATCGAGGCATACGATATCGAAGGCAGCCGAGTGTATGGATTGATGCCTGCCGGTTTCGAAGACATGCGCCCTTGAAAATCTTCTCGCGCCACACGCCGATTGAGCAGTTGACCGAAATCGAATGCGGCGGCTGCGCTCCACCGATCATCGTATCCGACGAATCAGCGACCGATTCCACATTCGTCATCGAACTCAAGCCGCATGAACTTGTGGCGCTCGGTTTCATGGGGTTCATTGTCGCGTTCGGCCTATGCCGATATCTCGCGATGAACTATATCGACGCGGGCACGCAGCGCTGGATTTATCGCGCCTTCCTGTCCTGGATATTCTGATAACGGCGCGACGACTGCCGCTCTAAAGCTCGTCAATCGCGCCGGCATGCCGGCTTTCCTCACGGGAGACTCCTCATGATCGGATACCGCAAAGTCGTGATTGCCGGCGCGGCATTGACTGTTTCAGGCGCTATCGCGTTCGCGGCGGGCAATTGGTCCACCCTGCCGCAGGTCGGCGAATCGTCGTTCTGCGCTTCGACCGTCACCGGCATTGTGCTGCCGACGCCGCAAGGACCGTTCGGCGTGGTGCCCGGTTCGACGCAAGGAACGGGATCGTCAATTTGCGGACAGACCGTGCCGGCCGGCCCTGCGGCTTTAACGGGCACCGAGATCATTCCGGCGGACACGCAATTGTCCGGCAGTGCACCGCCGCAAACGGTCACCATCCCGATCGTGTTGTTCGATGCCGGAGCCTACACCTATACGTCGTGGCTCAATACGCTTGGCGCGTCGCCGAGCACGTTGACCATTCCGAACAACACTAGCCTGTTCCTGCTCGATCCGACCGGCACTGTCACGTCGCTGACGCTCTATATGCCGTCGGCACCGCTCAATGGCCAGATGATTCGTATCGCTTCGACGCATACCATCACGAATCTCCTGTTGCAGGCTGCGACCGTCAACGGCGCCTTGAATGCGACCATCGAGAATTCTCCGACGATCCTGACGGCTTCGACCACTGGACCGTTCAACTATGATTACATCTATTCGACGACCGCCATCAACGGACCGCTCTGGATTCGCGTCCAGTGATTGTGGCTATCGTCATCATGGGGTGTGCGGCCGTGATCCTCATCAGCCGCACACTCCGCCTACCAACCGACTTTGAGAACAGTTGCAAAGCGCGGCATAGGGCGCAAGCCATCGTGAGAGAGTGGGAAGACAAGCGATGGCGGGAGTCCTCGGCTTTGTGATTGTGACGATGTTCTGGCCTGGGATGGCCGGAGCCGGGGTCGCATCCAAATGGGTCGCTTTGCAGGTCTTGCTGCCGCTCACGCTTTGTTTCGTTCAAGTGCGCGTTACGGCAGTGCACTTAGTTATGGCGGCGATCTTCGCTTGGGCTTTGGTGTCGTTGGCGTGGGTCGAAGTGCTGCCAGACGGAATCGAGGGGCTGTCATTTCTCGGAGTAATCGCTCTTTCGTTTCTGGTCGGTCATGACATCAATATCGACTGTCTGTTGCGCGGTATGGGACTGGGACTATGGATATCGTCGGCTGTTGCTATCCTGCAATGGTTCGGCATTTATCCGGTGACATCCGCGGGTGATGGCGGTCCTTCGACTGGGCTTTTCGTCAACTCCATCTTTCTCGGCGAAATCAGCGCCGCGGTGCTGCTCGGGCTCATCGCGCAAAGTTCATGGATTATCGCGCTCGGCGTCATACCGGGCTTGCTTCTCAGTGGGGCGCGTGGGGCGGTTTTAGCGGCCGGAATTGCATTCATCGCGTGGTGCGTGCCACGCATTCGGGAAAGGACGCTGATCATCGTTCCGGTTCTCACAATGCTGTTGCTGGCGGTCGAACCCGACAAATGGCTCTATTCGCAGACATGGGCCACGCGGCTGACGTTCTGGCGCGATACGATTGAGGGGTTGACATGGCGGGGACATGGCATCGGATCGTTCGTCTCGATGTTCCCGGCTTATGGCGACGGCATCGATCTGGTCTCTATCCAGCCGACCCATGCTCACAATGATTTCCTCGAACTTGCGTTCGAACTCGGATTGCCGGGAGTGATACTTGGCGCGCTTCTGGTCGGCATGGTACTTTGGCGTGCGCGAGAGCGCGAGAGGCTGGTTCTACTCACGCTGGGAATCACTGCTCTATTCGGGTTTCCGCTTCACATGGCCTGCACTGCCTTTCTATTCGGTGCTGTGGCGGGTCACGCTGCTGGGGGCTGGGATAGGGTTCGGATCGGCACACTTTTTGGCCGATCGGGCGTTTACGAAGGGCGCCAATTCGCTGACCTTGGCGGATTTGCAGCGGGCGGCGAGGCTCTACCCCTATGATCATGAATACCGGCTGGGGCCGGCGCGGTTGATCATCCGCGATAATGTCTGGTATGATCCGGCATTCGCAATCGAATTACTGGAAAGTGTGAAAAAGAACGATCCAAACTCGCATTACTTGCAGGCTTGGATAGATGCCTTTCAGGAACGCCAGAAAATACGGCCATAACGGAGAAAAACCATGGCAGACGACATCGGCGACATCAAGGAAATCCGCGGCACGTCCATGGCGCTCAACGGCCAGAAAGGCCAAGGCGCGCAAAAGCCGTCGGCCATGGGCAAAGACGATCCGGGCGGCACCAAGCCACCGGAAGCGCGCGATGAGCACGTTCCGATGCCGAAGTGATTCGGTTTTTCTGAATCATGCGCCGACAAAGCCGCACCATGCACAAGGCAATCCTTCGATTGGCGTGCGCGCTTTTCGGCGCATGGGTCTTATCGGCTCAGGCGCAGCAGCCGACTATCTCCTGCGCCTGGAACACGGGGCACACGAATTACGCCTGTGAGGAATCGCCGGCCGGCGTATCAAGTGCGGCCGAAAGCGGCCACGTCATGCGCGCCAAGGCCGGCGTCATGGTCGGCTTTCAGGTCAACAACTGGGACACGTCCGCCGGCAAAACGGTGATGGCGCTCGATGCCAATGCTATTCCAGCCAATGGAACATTGGCTGTATGTTCCTATACCAATGGTACGCCGAACACCAATCCCTGCATCATGAAATGGTACGGCGTGCCGACCGCGCCATCGTCGTCGCAGCCGGCGACATTGGGAGCGAACTGGGCGCCGGGTCCCAATCTGCATTTCTATAACGGACTTGTCTTTGTATGCAGTTCGACGGGGCCGACGTCGCTGACTCTGAGTTCGCAATGCACGTTTTCGGCGGAGTTGCAGTGAGTGACCGATCTGACTGCCGCGCTGGCCCATATCAAGGCCATGGCGCCCGAGGAAAAGGCCGCTTTTGATCTTCTATTTGCCTCGGAACTCAGCAATATCGCGCTTGCGGCGCGATTTCCGATCGAATGGAAGCCGCGATCCTATCAACAAAAGGTTTGGGACTATCTCGAATCCGGTGGCAAGCGAGCCTGTCTGATATGGCATCGCCGATCCGGCAAAGACGACATCGCATTGAACTGGGCCGCCAAGGCGGCGCATCTGCGGGTCGGCGAATACTGGCATATGCTTCCTGAAGCCTCCCAAGCCCGGAAGGCGATTTGGGACGCCGTCTCTCCGCATACGGGCAAACGTCGCATCAATCAGGCTTTTCCGGCTGAGTATATCGACGGAAAAGTTCACGAACAGGATATGAAAATACGCTTCCGCAACGGATCGCTGTGGCGGGTGGTCGGTTCGGACAATTACGAAAGCCTGCTTGGTTCGACGCCGGCCGGAATCGTGTATTCGGAATGGGCGCTTGCGGACCCCAATGCGCGGGCTTTCCTGCGGCCGATTCT
>Ga0210395_10000138_pt1 | contig 57157 bp, 58 predicted proteins | sample IncBWH4OmetaG_FD_150861 | JGI IMG/M metagenome (GOLD analysis project Ga0210395, IMG submission 150861) | Forest soil microbial communities from Barre Woods Harvard Forest LTER site, Petersham, Massachusetts, United States - Inc-BW-H-4-O ...
TTGTGCCGCGGACATCATCGCGAGGTGCATCGCCATGGCAACGAAGCCGCGTGGTGGCAGAACGCCGGGCTTGATCCGACCATTGCTGCCCGCGCGCTGTGGCTCGACACGCATCCTCTCTCAAATGGTCTGGATAATTTGCTTGCTGATGCCGAAGGCCATTTAGCCGCCAGCCCAACGGATTAGGAGAATTCCAGACGTGATCGGCGGGTTCGTGGCCACAGTACAAATCGCAAGACAAGACCAGGCATAGACATGGTCCCCTATGGCGTCGCTTATCGGAGTTTGATCTACAGCGGATGTCGATATTGGACGCCGCTCGGGTCAAATAACTTGGTCGCTCGGCGGCAATGCCGTGACGGGCAAAAAATACGACATTGGGTCCAATCACGTCCTGATGGGTTCTGCCAACATCCCGGGGACTATTATCGGGACCTTGGGACCGGGGGCCAAGCATTATGACATACGCGCCGCCGATCGACTGAATGTCTTACTCACCAACAAAGACAAACGTGATTCATCAGTCTCACGCTACGACTTCACCTATGACCACGAGCGCGACATCTACCTCTGCCCTGGCGGTAGAGTGCTGACGACGACGGGAACGCTCGTCAATGACGGTACGACGGTGCTCTACCGCGCCAGTAGGCGTGATTGCGGAGCCTGCCCGTTAAAGCCTCGCTGCTGTCCAAAGGAGCCGGCCAGGAAGATACCGCGCTCCGTCTACGAGGGCGCTCGCGACATGGCCCGCGAGATCGCAAAATCTTGGCAAGGCAAACGTCGCGTCGACTGCGCAAAAGGATCGAGATGCTGTTCGCGCATCTCAAACGCATCCTCAAGCTGGATCGGCTTCGACTACAAGGACCGAATGGCGCTCGTGATGAGTTCCTCCTCGCTGCAACCGCCCAGAACCTCCGCAAACTGGCCAAGTTGATACCGATACCGAACCTGAAGCCGGCCTAAGACAGGATCAGGCTGGCAATCTGTCGCAACGTCACCGTAACGGCAGCGTTCAGCCCAATTAGCTCCCGGACTTCTTCAAAAGAATCGGCCAAGAACGGACATTATGCAATGCGCTGTGCGACGCGGATTCAGGAGTTATCTTCTGGCTTTGTAAAAAGCTCAGCTACCGTCTGAAGATCTTGAATAAGCAGAAACTCAATCGCAAACCCTTCAGGGATTTGGCGCTCGACCCGACCAACAATCTTGCCCACAATTAGCACTGTGCCAAGCTCTGGGATGAGGTCCGCAGACACTGCAGCGCCGGATATTGAATAATCAATAATTTGACACGGTATGACACGGCCGTCAGGCAGGCACAACGTCGAGTGCGGATCGCGCGGTACGAACCGGTCGTGCTGCCTTTTATCACGGTTCTTCTTGTTTTCGGCCCATTCGATCTTGCATGCAATCTTGTTGCGTTCATCGTTGGTGGCCACGATCCGCATGACAAGGACGCGCTCGCCATGGCGAATGATTGGACCTTTGAACTGCCCAAATCTGTCTAAATGCACAGTGACCCATTCTCCGACCGAGCCGGTCACGGGCCCATTGATTTTCATAAATCCTGATGACATTTTCAGCACACGGCACGAAAACTCGCGATGACCGCCGTTCGCGTCGCGCCAGTTCTCCAATTGATATAATCCCCGCATGCCGACAACGGCGTGTTCGACGTCGCGACCTTCAACGAAGATGGCGTCGCCTTCCTCTTGTAGCGGATTATCGTTCAGCCTGTGCATCGCCACCGCCCTAGCTTGTCAGCGAGTTCGGATCGCACAAGTGTTGGTATCCTTCAAAATGCATTGTAGAATCGCTAAGCTCCGATCAATTAATTGGCGTTGAAGTTTACCGCCGATTTGGACGATCGTTGTCCTCAGCATGGCAGCATTGAAGAGGTTCGCGATTAGACAATCTGCCCCCGTTTGAGTTGCCTCTAGTATCCAATGAGGCTCTCTCTTACCCCCACGGCTGTTCCCCATTGTCACTCATGAATGAAAACGACCCTGACCGCCCCAGATCAGGGTCGCTAGATTCATCCGTAACAGTCGAGGCCAGAAGTCCCCGATGCTCTATCGTACCAATCTGGCGTTACCATTCTCTAAAAACGGGGCGCTGGCCCCTTAAAGGGCCAAGTACGAGGGCGCGTCGCGCAGGTGATCCCGGCGCTGAAAATGCGGGGGAAAAGCCGCAACTCGGGATTGCACGGAGAGCCGAAAAGCTACAGGCGAAGAACCGCAGAGAAGGGAGGAAACTTCTAATGTCCAGCAAACACCCCGATCCGGTCGACAAGTATGTCGGCAGCCGCGTCCGCATGCGCCGCCTCATGCTCGGCATGAGCCAGGAAAAGCTCGGCGACGAGCTCGGCCTGACGTTCCAGCAAGTTCAGAAATACGAAAAAGGCACGAATCGCATCAGCGCGAGCCGGTTGCAGCAATTGTCCGGAATTCTGAACGCCCCGATCCCATTCTTCTTCGACGGCCTGCCGCAGCCGAGGGGCGCCGCAAGGCAAGCCGAGGGGGCGTCGATCGCCCTTATCACCGACTTTCTCGGTCATGCGGACGGGCACGCGCTGGTCAAGGCTTTCCGGCACATCAAGAACGCTCCACTTCAGCGTTCGATCGTTCGCATGGTCGAGGCGATCGCCGAGAAGCATGGCTCCTAAAGCCCTATCCCTGCCGTAAGAATTTATGGCAGGATGCAATCAACGCCGGTTCATGCCTCTCGGCTCGGTGTTGCGTGATGAGACCAGTGTCGAGACTGTCACCCGCTGTCGTGCTCGTCGCCGCGCTGGTCTGCCGTCCGGCCCTCATTCATGCCGAGCCGAGCCCGTTCTTTCAGGGCAAGACCATCACCATTTACGTCGGGGGTCCGCCGGGCGGCGGCTACGATCTCAACGCCCGCGTCGTGGCGCGGCATCTCGGCGAGCACATTCCGGGCCACCCGGCCGTCATTGTCTCCGACATGCCCGCCGCGCACGGAATCACGAACGCCAATTTCCTCTTCAATACGGCGCCGAGGGACGGCACCGCCATCGGGGCGCTGCTTCCCTACACCACCGAGTATCAGGTGCAGGGCATCGAGGGCGTTGAGTACGACGCTGCGCGGTTCGGCTGGCTCGGCAGCATCGCGCCGAGCAACGAGGTCATGTATGTCTGGCACACCGTGCCGGTCTACAATCTCGAAGATTTGAAAAACCGGGAAACGATCCTGGCGGTCTACGGTCCAGTCGAAACTTTCGCGCGCCTCTTGACCGCCGTCGCCGGCGCGCGCTTCAAGCTCGTCAAGGGCTACCAAGGGACCAACGACGCGCATCTCGCCATGGAGCGCGGCGAGGTCGAAGCGGCGTTGAGTTCGCTGCCGCTCTTGCGGGCTTCCCGGCCGGATTGGCTCAAGAACAAACTGATCCGTATCTTCTTCTATCAGGGGTTCACGCGCAGCCCCGACCTGCCGGACGTGCTCGCGAGCATCGAGCTCGGCAAGACCGACGCCGAGCGCGACGTGCTTGCCTTCTTTATCAACAACTCGACAATCGGGCGGGCTTACGCGGCCCCGCCCGATCTTTCGCCGGATGTCCTCGCCACGCTGCGGGCCGCGTTCGACGCCACCATGAAGGACGAGCAATTTCTCGCGGATTGCCGCCAGAGCGGGTTCGATGTGAATCCGCGACCGGGCGACGATCTCCAACGGATCGTCGCGCGTATGGTTGCGATCAATCCAGAGACCCGCGCGCGCGTCCGCGAGATCGCCGGAGCCGGCCTGTGAACGCGCGCATTGACGAAGGATTTTGTTGACACGTCGCCCAGGTTGGGGCGAACCAAAGGGGGGAGTGAAATGCATCGGCGACACGAGAAGAGGAATATACCGATCGAGCTGCTCCGGGCGCTGGTCACCGTCGTCGACGCCGGCAGCTTCACCCGGGCGGCCGACGCGCTCGATCTGACGCAATCCGCGGTCAGCGCGCAGATCGCAAGGCTCAGTCAGCTTCTCGGCGGCAACATCTTGGCCAAAGGGCCCGGCAACATGACGCTCACCGACCGCGGGTCGATGGTCCTGCAATTCGCCCGGCGCCTGATCGCCATCAACGACGAGCTTCTCGCCTTCGCCGGGCCGAATGCGGGGCCGCGCCGTTTCGTGATCGGATTCCCGCCCTGGCTCGGGCACCAGCGGCATATGGAAATCTTCGCGCGCTGCTCCGTGAGCGCGCCGAACGAACATCTCGGCTTCCGCTGTGACCGCACCGAACGGCTGATCGGCGATCTCGACACGGGATCGATCGACGTCGCCTATCTATGCGCTGCTATCGACCCGCCGCGCGACGCCGTCGCGCGATGGACGGAGCAACTGGTTTGGGTGAAATCGCCGCGACTGAGGCTTGCGCCTGGCGGGCCGATTCCGCTGGTCGGCTGGCCGGGAACGACCGGCGATCGGGTCGCGGTTGAATTGCTTCAGGAAAACGGGATGCATTTCTTCGTGTCCTTTTCCGCGCCCGACTTCTCCGCAAGGCTCTCCGGCGTCGCGGCCGGCCTCGGCGTGATGGCCGTCCCGGCGCAGGTCGTCACGCCCGAATTGGAAATCATTCGCGAAGGCTTGCCGAAGCTGCCCGAGAATAAATCAGGCATCTTCGCGCGCGTCGGGCTTGACCTTCGCCGGTACGCCCCGCTCCTGAAAACGCTGACGGAAGTGCTGAAGCCCGTGCCCGAAGTAAGCGCGCCCGGCTTGCAGGATCATACCTCTGGGAGAAAACCAATCCTGCTTCCCGCAGAGGGTGTATGAATTTCTCTCACGCCTAGAAATATTTGTAGGACTCCAAGAAGAAAATTTCTGCAGGGGCGCTGCAAAGGCGCCCCGGTTGATGCAACATTGGGGGCGATATTCGCGTCCTTAGTTGCGGATGGAAATATGCTGCGGTCCCGATCACACATGTGCGCGAGACGCACGAAACTAGGCGGCAAAAGGGTTAACCCGCATCCGGCCGCGCATTACATCGCCGAGGGAACGCGGGAGCCTTGCTGTTCTCGCCCGCTACGACGGCTGCGAAGACCTGGCCTATATGCTTGAGCTTGCCACCATCGAGGCGGAGAACATGGGCGGCGTCCCGGAGGGATGCACCGTTTCCTAAGCGGGCGGCGGAAGTTTTCCGTTTTCTTTGCCGTTTTCCGCCGCGTTTGCGCGATGCTTTCAAAGGCTTGCGATTACGAGCCTTATTGCCTATGACATCCAAACGCGGAAGAACCAAAATGCTTCAGTATCTTTTCGATCACGACAAGCTTCTGACCACCCTAATCGCAGGAGCAGTGTCATTGCTTGTCGGAATCATAACGGCCGTCGTGACACTCCGAATTGCAAAGCAACGTGCGGCGGTCGATTTCGAACTCGCGCGGCGACGCGAGGAGGTCGACGAGAGACTCAAAAAACTTGAGGGCGAAATCGGCGAGCAAAAGATTCGTTTGGAGGAGCGGACCTTATTTCAAGCAGAACGAGTTGCATACGAGCTTTTGAGGGATGCCCGCTGGCCTACGCGCCGGTTCCAACAAATCAGGCACCATATCGGCGGGTTTGATGACCAAGAACTCAGAAAAATCCTCGTCCGTGCAGGAGCTCTTCGATTTGGACCCAGAGGCGCTAACCCATATGGACCTCAAGGTGACAGCAATACGGAACTTTGGGGGCTGATTGAACGTAATAGGGATCGCCTTCAAAAGGCGTCAGTGCACGAGCAAGCGGCAGAGGCGGATGATTTAGAATGAACGGCCGCCCGTCGCATGTTAGCTGAAGCTATCATTAGTCGACTTTGCGATAGCTTGAGGTAACATAAGAACCGGAAATGCACGGCTGGGATCGCGTCAATCGGAGGGCGCACGCCGGTAAAGACTGCCGCGCACAAGTTTCAACCGGGCGGTGGAAATCCAGGGTAGATTACGCCGATGAAATCGCCTTTTTTAGTTCGCCGTGCTCGAACGCGGAGGCCATTCGGTCAATGTCGCTCGTCGTTAGGCCAAGGGCTTTTGCCGTCGTGCGCCAGTTGTTGATGGCGGCGCCGACTTCCCTCGCAATAGTTCGCGCCTTGTCCGGCCTGAGCCCGAAATGCTCCGCCACCTGGTAGGCCAGATCGAGCGAAGCCGTACCATCGGCTTCGTCGATAGTCGTGGTCAGAATGCGAGGCTTGATGTCCACCGGCACCGGGTTGAGGTCATAGGCGGGAGCCAGCCGCCAGCGGGTTCGTAAAGAAAGCCGTGGTTGCGCAGATGGTCGTCCGAATTTGAAATCAAGATGTTAAGGACGACCCGCCGCCAAAGCTGGGCGCAGTCCTCTTCGGGTTTCGCGCCATAGCGCCGTAGCGCGTCGGCGATCTCGAGATAGCTGCGCGGTTCGTTGTCTCCCGCACCAAGCATGCTCATCGCGGACAGAAACGGAATGCGCCGACCGTTCGCACGGTCGAACCGGCGCAGCAGCAACACATGATGGCCGCCAACATGCTCCATCCGCCATACGGGTGCCGGAATGCCTGCTTTGGCGGCCAGGGTGAGCGCAACAGCTTCCCACTCTATGGTCGGGATCAAATCGCCATGCTGCGGAAACTTGGCGATCGACAGTGCGCCATCCTTTTCCAGAACGGAGGCCTTCGGCCGCGCGCCGCCGAGCGACGAGCCCGGCGCGAGAAGCAGTTTCAGGTCTTCGTCGCTGCCGCCATCGCCGGTGATATGCAGCGAGGCGTTGAGCAATGCGGACAACCGGACGAGCGGCGGGATTTGCACACTCGCCGCCACGAACGGTCCGCCTTCGGTTTCGGCGAAACGCAGCGCGCCCTGACGTGCAATGTCGCCAACGGCGACGAGATAATCGACCTCGTTTAGTGTTTGTGGTTCGCGCTTGGCTTCGCGCGCCTTGCGGCGCTCGTCGCGTTGAATCAATAGCCAGCCCCAGCGATCCGGGGCGGAATCGCCGATCGCGCCAAATAGCCGGCGGCCGGCGACGGTGTGATGTTGGCCGTGGCTAAGTACCAGCGCCGGTTCGAGCGCGAAGCGGGAAGGGTGTTTCAGCCAGGCGGCGTCATATTCGAAGGTCGCGCTTTCGCGGCCTTTGCGGCTTCGTGCCCAAAGACGGCCCACAAGCTGCGGCTTGCCTTCGAGATCGACATAGGCCTGAAGCTGCTTATCCGTCACCTCCGACTCCTGCCCGATTTGCCGGGCTGACGAATGCGCTTGGGCAGGCGTTCCTCTTCAAGCTGGAGACCGACTTCGTCGGACGCTACGTCGGCAAGCTTCTCGACGCGAGAGGTCAACCCCAGAATGAAGAGCACAGTCGCGTAGGTGCCGAGCGAAACGCCCGGATCGCCGCGTTCGACCTTGAGTAGGGTCGTGCGCGTGATGAACGCGCGTGCGGCCATGATCGATGTTGGAATCCGGCGGCGCAGGCGCGCGCTGCGGATGTCGTCGCCGAGCTTGGCAAGAGCGCGCTTGACGGGTAACGGGAGAGGATGAGACGCGCGCATTTATCTGGCTCCTTATGCGCTTTTTTATAGACCATATGAGGCTTAATGTCCATTATATTGTACTTTAAATATCTGGGCCCTTGGTAAGTCGGGGCTTTTGCATTAAATTTGTTCTCCCAATGTTCTAACGATCACTGGCGCTGAGAGCATCCGTATGCGGAAATTCCACCCCCCCGATCTTTTTGCCGGACTGCCCTGGCAGGTCCGGTTTGCACTTATCGCGGGGGGGGGGGCACTTTGATAAGCGCCTTCTCAAGTCGGCTTCCTGACGCTCTGCAAGATGCAGGGCTCCGGTGCGGTATTGCGCTAGTTGCATACGGCATATCAGCCTCGATATGGCATTCGCTCAATGAGTGGCGCGCATTCGACATAGGAAAGTCGCTGCGCACTTAAAGGTCATCGCAGGCAGTGGTGCAGCATGAAGAACTGTGGCAACCGCGAAAAGCAAAGGCGTTGGCGCTCGAGTACAGAGTGATCAATTGCCCTGGTTGTCCAGGCGATACCTGAAGCGGTCCCGGTTGTCTGAACAGATTTTCCGCTTCGATAAGTGGAGTCTCTGCCGGGGTTAATCTTGTGCGCGGGGCGTACGGCGGCCTTTACGAACACGTAGACAAATTGCTGCGCGAGCTTGAGAACCCGAACCTGCACGACATCCGCAACATGAGCTTCCGCGTGGAGCTGTGGGATCGACATGCGGACCACCTCCGGTGGACCGTCGCAGCCTCGGGCTCAATCGTCCTCGCACGTGCCGCATTCGAAGCGGCGATCGGGGAGTGGCCCAACGAGCGCTTTACGCTTCGCCAGGGCATCATGACGATGCGAGAGTCCCGAGCGACCTCGCAGATAAGTGATCGCCGATGTGAGTACGAATGAGAGTACGCCCCTAATCCCCATTGGAAATTCTTTTCGCTTTCCAATACGTTCCGTCGTCAGTTAGGGTACTCTCCTGCCTGCTTTAACTTGTTGATAACATTGGTATTTCTTGTTCAATAAGCGATCGGACTCGAACCACAGGCAAACGTGGACTCGATCTGGAATTTCGTCCGCGGCCAACATCGTCGTCCGCTTTGTCATTGCAACCTCGATCACCATCGACCCAGCGCGGCAGCTAGACTCCTGATAACGGACGCGGTGGCAGACGGTCGTCGCGGCAGAAGCGGGCCAGACACCGCGCTAGTCCGGTAGCTCAGCGCTACGGCCTAAGGCGACCACGTCGCACTTTCAAAATGCAATTGATCATGTGGAATGCGGGGACAAGGGGGCAATCAATGCACTTACGAGTTGAAGCCAACTCAAGATGCGCTTCAAGTGACAGCAGGCTAAGGGGGCTTGGCTGTGGTGTTTACATCATCGTGGCTTCGTTCAATTACGTTCATTTTAGCTGGCATACCAATGTTTGGCTGCGCCAGCGCTCAACTGAACTACAATACACTTGATATTGCCTCAACAATAGACTCGTTGGTCACCAGCCAAGTACTTTCAAATCTCGCGAAATTTCTGGACTCACCAAACGCGATTCCATCTCAAATAGCTATTCCCAATGGGACGGTTCAAACGAACAATACAGTCAGCACTTCTACGGCCATACCCTTGAATTTGGTCTCGACGGCCACCGACACAATTGCCACGACGGTGGCTGCGACTGCATCGAAAACAATTACCAATACAAACACGAAGACTATGAATAACGCATCGACCACACTTGGTGCAAATGATGGATGGATTCAATCATGGAATTTATCTCCGGTAACCGATCCGGATCAGATAAGGCGATTGCGAATTCTATATCAATACGCCACGGATCAAGCGGACGATACGGACCTGCTCTGCAACTATCCGCTCATCTCAAAAAAGCCGGACACCAGTACACAGCCAACGGGTAGCCAACCCAACCCTACCGCGATTACATATACTACAAGCAAAGGTCCCATAACCATCCAATTTGGACCTCCTCAGTTGAAACCGCCTACGCCGTCCACGCAATACGTGGCGAAATGTGTTCCTTCTAAAAGTACAAACAATCCTAAAACGGAATCCAGTTCGGAAACACAATCCCCTCCACCAGTGCGTGCCGCGACCTACGAAAAGAACCGGTCCGAGAAGCCCTACCTTACGTTTTCTAATCCTGACCCGGCATTCCTGCAGCCGCCAAGCTGCGTACTCTGCGACGATCCCAGCTTTAAAAATGCGCATCCAAATGACTGCAATCCTGACGACGTGAAGGGCCCAAAGAAAAGCGTCTGCCTCTACATCAATCGTCGGTTAACGCAACATTGGTTGCAGTACAAAACCAATCCGTTCGACATTCCACGCGGTGCAATTTATTTGGGACACTACCAACGCGAATATGTTGGTCGTGTCCGCCGGGAGTACTATTTTTATGTGCAGGGTAATAATGAAGATGAAACTCTTCAGGCCCTCAACAGCTTTTATGAATTTTCACTTTTCGTTCTTGAGGCAACAGCAACAAACGCAACGTCGTCGACGCCGGTTTTTATTGCGGGCGCCACGTTGCAGCCCTCCCGCTAGCTTTATGCTCGGCGCCGTTTGGCTATTCACCGTTGCCCAGCAGTGTGAGGGCGGCTAGGTCGTACAGGGTCATCAACTGCCTCGCCGAACACTAAGCCTCCGCGGCGACTAGATCCAACCGCAGCACCGTAATCGCGTTCTCGATGCTGTCCGGTTCGCTGGCGGTATCCGAGCTGACGGCAGATGGAGTGGGCACGGCGATATTGGTCACTCTGAAGGATCGCCTCAAACAATCAATGCCGAGGTCGGGCGATGTTTCCTGCGGCTCGCCAACCTCGACAATGGGGCATTCGAGCGCCTAAGCCGCTACGAGACAGCCCTTTGGCGCCAAGTCGGGCAGGTTCTCATTACGCTCGACATGTTGCGGCGGCGATCGGCCGAGGACTCTTGCGGTGATGAAACCGCATTGATCACGGCCGGCGCGAGTTCTCATCGGCGTCGCGCGATGACAAACATGATATCGAACATGTTGACATTGATGGGCAGATCGAACACGCGCCAACGGCTCAATGCATCGTAAAGCTGGGTCTTTCGCGTTCGCCACACCAGAACGTAATAGAGAATCGAACGGAGCTTCCGCGTGACTCCGGGGTGGCTGAGATGAACGAGGTCGAAACCGTGCCGGTCGAGCAACATTTTCATGGTGCCGGCGGAAAAATAATGCAGATGAGTCGGCGGATGTATCATTCGCCACTTATGTCCGCGTAACCGGGCATTCATGCTGCCTATGTCACCAGTGGTCAGCGCAAGGATGCCTCCCGGCTGCAGATCGTCTTTGGCTTTGGCAATGAAAAGATCCGGACGCTGGAGATGCTCTACGGTGTCCCACATGGCGATAACACCGTATTTCCTGCCTAGCTCGCGATTGAGATAATCGCCCTGCTGGACATCCAATCCAAACCTGCTGCGGCCATAGGCGATTGCATCCTGCGAAATGTCGATTCCCGCAACCGACTTCGCAAAATGCCGCGCTTCGTCGAGAAAAAAGCCGTAAGCGCAGCCAATCTCGAAAATGTCGCGTTCGCGAAGATCCGGAACGACTTGCTGCAAGGTCCGCAGCCGGCCATTGAAATTCAGCCGCAGGCTCTCTTCTTCGGCGATATAGTCAAAATACTCATCGCCATGAAAATAGCCGCGATCATAGAGCTCGGCGGCTTCCTCATCCGTGAGAGTCAAATTGGTGGAAACGAAACCGCAAGCGTCGCACTTGACCAAGCCCGGCAGGCTGCTCGGCTGCATGCGTCCGCCACAGACGAGACAATTCGAGATGGCGATAGCCGGGCCTTCCGCGACGGCCGATATCGGCGCGGAGCGAGTACCGTCCTTTGTCACAATCGCTGATCCAGATTTCGTTCTGACTCCGAATGACGGAAGTTCGGCAATACGTCGGAGATCGCGCTGATAAACTTGCTTTTGGTGACAGCAAAGTCGGGCTCATTCACCCAGCGCGCGATCTGATCGAATAATTTTTGCTCGGTAGCCACGCAAGGAATGTGTCGCAGTGCCGATACATTGAGCAGGCCGCAGTCGGTTGGGCTCTCGCCGGTTCCGACAAATTCCTCGAAAGGCTTTTCGCCGCCGGTATCCAACGGCGTGAGCAGCAATGGCCAGCGGCCTTCCCGTGCAAGCCGTTCGACGTCGTGGCGTGCCCGCGCTTCATCGAGGTAGCGCTCCGCGCGCAAGCCCCAATAGTCAAGACACGCGCAGGCGATATCTTCCAACAATTGCAGCTGCAGTGTGGTGTTCACGCGCGGCACCGCGATGTGACCGCCCGGAATCCGGCACGTTGCCAGCATGCAAAGTTCGCCTGCCTCCTGATGGGAAATGAAATAGCGCCGCGTGTCGCGCGGCACCGCGAGCGGCTGCTGTTTGGCCAGTCGATTGCCAAAGCCTTGCAGCAGGCTGCCGTTGGAGAAGGCAACATTGGCAAATCGCGCCGAGGTCGTCGATTGATAGCTTGCGGCGGGCACGTTGAAGATCAGGTCCTCCATCAAGCGTTTGCTTGCTCCCATCAAGCTGACCGGGTTGGCCGCCTTATCGGTCGATACCGCAAAGTAGGTCGAGCCATGTCGATGATCGGCAAGCCAGCGTTTGAAGCGAATATGCCTGACGAGGTTCGTGTCGAACATTTGCAGGACTGAGTAGATGTCCTTTTCGGACCGGACATGTTTGAGCGCCGCGAAATTCAATACGACGTCGTATGGCGGCAAATCCGTCAAAAGACGTTCCATGACGGGACCGCCATAATCAAGCGGCAGGGCACGAAAGTCGATATCGGGAATACCGGCAGGCCGACCGCGCAATTCGCGGACAAGCTCGGCAAGATAATTCTCGTTGTGGTCGACGACGTGCAGGGCGGAGGGATGATAATCGAGGATTATTCGAACCGTGGCCGCGCCGATGGAACCGCCGCCGCCAATGACCAGAATTCGGCGATCGCGCACTTTGGCAAAGACGCGGTCGCTGCTTGTCTCAAGATCGCCTGCAAAAAGGGAACCGGTTCGGCCCGTGACAATCGAGGTCAGCTCTGCCGTTTCCGTTCCGGCAATGAACGGGCGCGCCTTGTTCGTGCGGTCTGCCGTGTTCATAACGGCTCTACTCTTTCATTCGCAACGGTATCGGCCTGCGTCATGTGCGCGGCCGAGGTCCGTTCGGCTCCCTCGCATCTCGCCAGCCTGCCGTTTAGGTATCGGCGGTCCGAGATGTATCTGGGCCGGCCCTTCACTTCGTCGAAAATGAGCCCGATATATTCACCGATGACGCCGAGAAAGAACAGCTGCACGCCGCTGAGGAAACACACGGCGGCAATCAATGAGGACCAGCCCGGCACCTCGATCGCTCCCAGCATATAGAAGATGATCTCGAGGAAGCCGCCAAAAAAGCTCAAACAAGCAATGGCCATCCCCAATCCGACGCAAAATCGCAGCGGCAGCTTGGAAAAAGAGCAAATGCCATTCAAAGCAAAATTGATCAGGGTTGAAGAGCGATAATGGGAGCGCCCGCCCTGGCGCGGACTGGGCTTGAATGGCAAGTGAACGATTTTGAATCCGACCCAGGATACCAGCCCGCGCAAGAATGGATTTCTTTCGGTGATCTGCGCGCGCACGACCGCGGCAACGCGTTGCGACAGCAACCGGTAGTCGGACGTGCCTGCGGGCAAATCCACCGCGCCTACTTTCTGCAGCAAATGGTAGAACCAGCGCGACGTCAGCCGTTTGACCAGTCGCGTCTCGGATCCGTCCTTACGGATCATCTGCACGACGTCGGCGCCGTGTTCCCATTGATCCACCAGTTGTGGAATTAGCTCCGGTGGATGCTGCATATCGCTGTCGAGCATCACGACGGCATCGCCGCGACTGCAATCGATGCCTGCGATCAGCGCAGCCTGATGGCCGAACCGGCGCGACATGACGAGCACTTCCACGCGAGGATCGGCCGCGGTGATCGAACAGAGCAACGCTTCCGTTCCATCGGGTGAAGGATCCAGAACGTAGATGATCCGGATCCGGTATCGCTGATTGAGCGGTTCAAGCGCGGCCGACAGTTGACGATGGAAGAGCTCGATCATCTTTTCCTCGCGAAATACCGGACACACGATATCGAGGCTTCGCATCACCGCATGCTCTCGATGACCGACAGCAGCCCGCGTTCCAGCGACACCTTTGGCTCCCAGCCCAGAATCCGGCGGGCCGCCGTCGCATCCCTACGCGAAATGGCGATCTCGCGTGGTCTGGGCTTACCGATCGCGCGGTAGGGCTTCTGCAAGCCAGCAACTTCGCAAGCGCAACGGATTATCTCTTCGACGGAATATGCCGATTCGGACCCTAGGTTGAAAATTGAACCTGCTGGGGCTTTCATGGATAGCAGCATTCCATCCACCACATCATCAACATGAATGTAATCGCGGCGCGGCGCAAGGTCTTGCACCAGAATTTCGCTGGTTCGCTCATCGATGAGCTGAGAAATGATATGCGGGATCAAAAAGTTTGAACCTTGACCCGTGCCGTAAACGTTTGCCGGCCGCATCATCACTGTCTTTGAAGAAAAATGCTAGCTGAAAAAACCGCAAATCCGCTCGCCGACATATTTCGAAAAAGCGTGAGGATTATCCGGCTTGATCGCGTCCGTCTCTTTGGCGCCGGCGCTTGCATCGCCGCCGTAGAGAAAGGAACTCAGATAGCATACCGAGCATCCGCGACGCCGGCACTGATCGAGTACGCGAAAGGTGCCCAGTGCATTGATCTCAAAAAAGCTGAATGGATCTTGCCAAGCCTCGGCCACGCCGGTCCGCGCGGCGAGATGAAACACATGATCGATCAAGCCGTCTGGAAGCTCGTCCGTCCTGACGTCAAAACCATTCGAAAGCGACAGCGCATGGACGCGGTGCCCAAGCGAAGTGAGTCTACCTACCAGATGGCGTCCGACGAACCCACTTGCGCCAGTAACGATGAATGTGCCTGCGCCGTCCGGTGGCCGACCGAGCCGGTTTGGTGCAGGGTGCGATTGCGTCATCCCTTGAGCTTTGTACGCAGAATCGGCCAATCCTCAAGTGCCTTCTGATAGTCGTCCGGGCGCCCGATATCCAGCCAATATCCCTCATGCACCACGATACGAACGCGCTGGCGATCGGCGATCATTTTCAACATCAACTGGTCAAAACCGAATGACTCGCCCTCCGGAATCAAATCGAGAACTTTTTTATTGACGCAATACACGCCCATGCTCACGCAGTACGGAATCTTGGGCTTCTCCTCGAAGCCGGCGAGATAGCCGTCCGCACCCATTTGCAGCACGCCATAGTCTATCGTCTGTTCGCGCGCTGCGGCGGATATGGTAAAAAGCTGCTTGCCGCGGTTGTGCTCATCGAGGAAGCGATCGAAGGCCAAATCGGTCAGCATGTCGCCGTTCATGACCAGGAAATCGTCGGGCAAATCCGGGATCAAACGCAGCGGCGCCATGGTGCTCAGGGGTTTTTTCTCTACCGAGTAGTCGATCTTGATATGCCACCTGCCGCCGTCGCCGAAATAGGCGCGGATGATTTCGGCCTGGTGATTGACGGCCAGGGTGATGTGCGAAAAGCCGCAGGCGATCAGCTGCCGGATGACGATTTCGAGGATGGGCTGATCGCCAATCGGAACGAGCGGTTTCGGCAGCGCGATGGTGAACGGATGCAAGCGGGTTCCCGGCCCGCCGGCGAGAATGACAGCGCGGCTCATGGGTGGTGGCTCATTGGTATTCCGAGCTAGCCAGCCGCCCGTCAGATCGGTACTCCTGGGCTGTCCAGAGGATGCTGGGCAAAGCCATCATCGGGACCTTGTAAACACGCCCGGAAATCGTCCTCGATCGCCACCTTCGAGTTTGGTCTTGGGGTCGAGAAAACAATGCAAGCCGTTGTAAGCAGGGGCCGATTGGGCTCTCAAGCGACCTCAGTCTTCCGGAACACCGTATCAGGATATTCCACTCCTGCCATTAAAAGATTGTGGGGTCCGAAGATTGGCGTCTGCTTGGCTGTTTCCGCATTCTTGACACGCAAAATCGTCTCGAAGGCGGTGCCGGCCGGCGCATCGCATAGTCGAAAATTACTGTGCCGATTGACGAGCAGGCCGCCCGGTTTCAGACAACGCCTGAAATCCTCCGCTGCTCGTGCGAATTCATCAAACCGGATTAAATGATCGCAGCGTGTGACGCCCGGTGGTCCCAGGCTGCCATGTCGCAGCACCACCATGGCAAAGATCGCTTCATAAACGGCGGCGGGCTCCGCTTCTATCGAACTTGCGGGTTCGAATGAGATTGCCGCATCAGGTTTCTCTTTCAATTGCCGTCGACAAACTGCGATGTTTCCCGCCTTGGTACGGGCGGTCGAAGACCAGCCGCCATAACGCATGCGCTGCGCGCACCACAAACGCGGTCCGCTTCGTTCCTGGTGGTGGCTTACTATTGGGAGCGGTCATGGAGTTATGATTGAAAGGACAATGCCAGCATGGCTGCTTGAAAGCGGCGTATTTGAGTTTGATGGGTTTTTCCGTATGATGTGGTTTACTTCCCGACGCCATATTGGCGCCTGCAGCGGCGATGAGCAAAACGAGTTGAATGGTGCAACTCTATCGTATTTCAGGATTGACCGTCAGCAGTGAAATCGACCTGCCAGGGTTGATTGCGAGCGCGGCCGAGCGCGTCCCTCAGGTGTCGATTCGGCGTGGGCCGGTGCCGGAGAATTTGTCGGATTGCCACGCCAGCGGACCGACTTGGCAGGTTGCCGACAAGCAGTTCCTCTTACGCATTCCCGAGGTTGCGCGTTTTTTGCTCAATGATGGCCGCGAAATCGTGGTCGCGCCGGAATCGGACGAGGGCGCCGCCGATATCCCGATCTTTATCCTCGGCACCGTGTTCGGCATCCTGCTGCATCAGCGCGAGCAGATTGTACTGCATGCAAGTGCAGTGCGGGTAAATGGCAAGGCGGTGCTGTTCTGCGGATCCTCGGGCGCGGGAAAGTCGACGCTGGCGGCTGCACTGTCGCAACGCGGCTATCCGCTGGTGAATGATGATTTTTGCACTGTTACCGCCAACACAGCGGGCGCGCCGCTCGTGCATCCCGACGGACGCCAGTTGAAGCTCTGGGCGCAGGCCATCGACCGCCTCGATCTGGCGCAGAGCCGCGGCGAACGGGTGCGCAAAAGCCTGGAGAAATTCTACGTCGAGCCGGGCGAGGTTTTCACAGAGCCGCTCGTTCTCGGCGCGGTCTATGCGCTGCGCGAGGCGCGGCCGCCGCATTCGCCGGGAATTGAAAAGCCCAACGTCGTCGACGCCGCGCTGTTGCTCCGGCGCAGTGCCTATCGGCCCTTGCTGGTGCGGCGCCTCGGACAGCGGGCGAATTATTTTCACGCGGCAACGATGATCGCCAATGCCGCCGGAATCTTCCATCTGACCCGGACGCTCGATTTTGCCAAGATGGCGGAAGTGATCGCTTCGCTCGAACGGCATTGGCACGACCTGCGCCTGATGGAGAAGGCGGCGTGACCCGCACCATCTGGCTCGCTTCCTATCCGAAGTCCGGCAACACCTGGTTCCGGATGTTGGTAGCGAACCTTTCCGCCAAAGACGGCAAGCCGGTCGACATCAATGACCTGCCGGAACGGAGCGGCATCGCCAGCGCGCGCGAAGCGTTCGACCATCTCATGCTGATCGACTCCGGGCTGCTAACCCATGACGAAATCGACTGCTTGCGGCCGCGGCTCTATGAAGAATTCGCGCGCGGCGCCGAGGATGATGAGTACGACGTTGCGGAAGACGCACCGCCGGTGCGTTTCGTGAAAGTGCATGATGCCTACACGTTGACGCCGAAAGGCGAACCGCTGCTCGCCGGCCGGCGCGGCGCCGACGGCGCGATCGTGATCGTCCGCGACCCGCGCGACGTGGCGCCCTCGCTCGCCAATCATTATCGCTTCAGCGTCGACGAGGCTGTCGCATTCATGAATGATCGGCATGCCGGATTTTGCACAAAAACACTGCGGCAATACAATCAGCTTCGGCAGAAGCTGCCAGGCTGGAGCGGCCACATTGCCAGCTGGCTGGAGCAGACGGATATTCCGGTTCATTTGATCCGCTACGAGGACATGATGGCAGATACGATCGGTACGCTCGGCCGCGCGCTGGCGTTCGCGGGCCGCGCGGCGACTGACGAGCAGATCCGCCGCGCAGTGGCCTTTGCCGATTTCGCCGAATTGCGCCGCCAAGAGCAGGAGAAGGGTTTTGGCGAGGCGTCGCGGCGACCCGGCGGGCTGTTCTTTCGCCGTGGCGAGGCGGGGGGTTGGCGCGACGACCTGACCGCCGAGCAGGTCGAGCGGATCGAGGGTGCGCACGCGCCGATGATGCGGCGATTGGGCTATGAACTGGCAGGCGTATCGCCGCTTGCGCGCACGGCATAAGGATCGGTCATGAGTCGATCGAAACGCCGCGGGAGCTGGATGCCATCCGCGCCCGGCCACAGAACGAGAATTTTGACGTCGCGCCCGAGGTCTGCCGCGCCGACGTCGAGAGTTTACTCAACGAGCTGATGAAGCATGGTGCGATTGCGCTTGATCCGTCGCCTGTTGCTTAGGTTCAGGCAAGTCGGCAATCGCCGGCGGGCGCTGCTGGCCGAGGCGGTGGTATGCCTGCTCGCGGCGCGGCTGGCCCTGGTCTTAATCCCATTTCCGCGCCTGGCACGGCATCTCGGCGCCTTCGTGCCGCCGACCGACGCGCGGGTCGCGGCGGCGCAAACTGCGACGGGGCAAGACCAGGTGCAGCGCGCTGAAGAGATCGGCTGGGCGGTGACGCGCGCGGCGCGCTATGTGCCGTTCGAGGCGGTGTGCCTGCCGCAGGCCATGGCCGCGCGGGTGATGCTCAAGCGCCGCGGCGTCAAGAGCGTCATGCATTTCGGTGCGGCCCAGGGACAGGACAAGCCGCTCGACGCCCACGCCTGGCTTAATGCCGCGGGCGTCGAAGTGACGGGCTATCCGGTGGCAAAGGGCTTGGCCGAGATCGCTTGTTTTGTGTGAATTGACGCGCGCGTTTGCACAGGTTCAGCTCTCCGCGGGCATGTGCTAAAGCTCACTTTGCCCAGCCGCCGCGAAATGGAACCTATGGTCATCTCGGCAGCAGAGCCCGACTCGAGGTCCAGCACGATCTTCGAGTATCTCAGCCATCGGCCCATCGTTATCGGTGGCGAATGCGGTCGTTCCGGCTCCCGTCCCCGAAATGGCTTTGAAGAATATCTGTTGAACCGCGCGGATATCGCTAATCTGTCGCGGATTGTCGGCAGGAACATCGCTGTCCGAGCCGAATTGTTTCCCGTAATTGCGTGCCTGAGCCGCCGCCAGGCCGGGTCCTTCCAAAACGTGGCGGAACTGTATGCGACCTTGGGAATCCGAGCCGGCCCGAGCACGCGCGCAATTAGTGTGCTGAGAAACTTGTTTCTCCACGTTGTAGATCGCCGTCTGCAGAACTTGTATCGTGAGTACTTCGCGATTCATCAGCTGCCACCGCAGGCGCGGCACGACCAGAAGGTCGCTTCGCTCGAAGCACTGCATGCGGACGCACAAGACATCGTCAGTTCTTACGATTGGCCGTGGCTGGCCGATTGGCTGGAGCTCGATCGCATTGGTGAAAATGCCGCTTCGTGCCTGTGGCGCTTGTCAAATCTCGCCTTCGAAGTCAAACGCGTCAATTTTCGCTTCACCTATCATTGCAACATCGCCTGCCGGCACTGCTACAACAATTCGGGCCCGCACCTGAAGGCGCAGCGCATCGAGCTTGAACCGATGCTGGGAATCATTGCGCAGATGCCAAGCCTCGGTATCGGGCATCTCAACCTCACTGGCGGCGAACCGTTTCTCTATCCGGATCATCTTGCCGCATTGATCGCAGCCGGGCGCGCCGCTGGCCTGCGCGGCATCAGCATCTATACCAATGGGTATTGGGCAACCACCGATGAGCAAGCGAACCGGGCGCTGGAGCGGCTGGCGATTGCGGGGTTCATGCGGGGAAATGACGATCATTTGAAAGTCAGCGCCGGCATCTATCATCAAGAGTTCATCGCATTCGATTACGTGTTGACTCTGGCGCGCACCTATCACGCCATGTTCAAACGGCCGCTGAAAGTCGATTTTGAATTGGCGCCGGGCGAAAGCAAGACAGCGGAGCTTATTCGAAATCAAGTAAGCGAGGCCGGGCTGAGCGACCGTATCCAACTCATTTTTCGCGGCGTGTCGCCGGCGGGACGCGGTAAGGAATTGCCAGGAATTACGACCCGCCAGATCGACGAAGCATGCAATATTATCAATCAGATCGTGTTCGATCCCGACGGTAGCGTGCGGCCGTGCTGCGGATTGAATAATGAAAACGAGGGCGTGATCGTCGGCAAATTGAAAACGTGCACCTTAATGGATTTGGTCAAGCGCATGCAAAACGATCCGATCCTGCAATTTTTGGCCGAGAACCCTATGGGAGCGATTTTTGATTATTTGGACAAACCCAAAAATCCCAATGGCTATTCGGACAATTGCCACTTATGCCAGGACGCGCTCGGCGGGTTGAGCGATAAGGAACCGCTTCAGGCCGAGTTGTTTGATGGGCAAAGGTTTTATCCATTCTGGTTTGCACTCTCATCTCAGAATGGTACAATACCCTTCGTTGAGGAAGAGCCATCCAACGGACCCGATTGAGTCTTCCCTTCCTCGGCGCCGCATCAGGTGCGATCGCTGGCTCCGTGTGAGCGTCGTCGCTTGCCCACGGCGATCTGTCCCATTTGGTTCGGACCGGCATGGTATGCGATTGAGATCAAGCGATGCTTGCCAGTCATCACCCGTACAGGACTTGCGTCGTGCGTTGGCTTGAGCCTGAATTCGTTTCTCAGGTTTCTGATTCCGCCAAAATCGCTCTGCTGCGCAACGCGATCGGGCAACAGCCGAACAATGCGGCGCTGTATGTGTGCCTCGGCGATTTATTCGAAAAATCCGGGCTATTCAGCGAAGGCGCGGAGGCCTATGAAGCCGCCGCGCGGCAAGCGCCCGATGAGTTTGTCGCTGGGCCAAAGCTCGCGAAATGCTATGTGGAGCTTGATCGCCCCGAAGCCGCGTTGGCAGCATGTCGCAATGCCGAAGCTCACGGAGCGTCCGCCGAGCTCCACTTTCAAAGGGGCCGCGCGCTGGTCAAATTGCGGCGCCTCGCCGATGCGCGAGACGCGTTCTGGTCGGCGGTCAAATCGAATGGCACCCATATTCGGGCATTGCGGGCGCTGTTGGCGCCGATGGCGAGAGAGCCGGATGGCGCGGAACTGCTCGATTTTTGCGATGCGCTGCCGCAACCCGCCAAGGACACCGCGCTGGTGCGTGCCCATCGCGCGATCGCATTGAGTCGAGTAGGTCGGATCGCGGAGGCGTTGCAAATCGTCGATCTTGACCGCCACGTCGCCCGCGTCCCATTCGTCCCGCCTGCGCAATTCGGCGCAATCGACCAATTCAACCGGCAACTTGCCGACGATGTCCTTGCCGATCGCTCTACGGGAAAGCCCGCGAACGAGGGATTAGATTTCAATGCCGCGCCGCTGTTTCGCCGCAGCCAAGCTTTCCTCGCGCTGCGCGAATTCATCAAGGCGGCGATCGACGATTTTCTGAGCGAAGCCCCCCGTCGCGGCCTCGACACCGTCATGCCGCCGCCGCCAACCGAAGGAAGTCTCTACCAATCAAGCACAGTGCTGCGCGGGGAGGGCCATAATGGCGAACATGTCCACGGTAATGCTTATGTTTCAGCCGTCTATCACGTGCTGGTGCCGGAAAGCGTCAGCAGCGCCGACGATAACTGCGGCGCCTTGGCGCTGGGCCTCTGCGAAAGCTACACCGGCGGCTACACGCCGTGCTGGGGTACGCGATATATAAAGCCGGTGGCGGGTTCGCTGGTCATCTTTCCATCCCATATTTTTCATGACGTCGTGCCGTCGCGCACGCAAATGCCGCGGATTGCGGTGGCCGCGGATCTGCAGCCGGTCGCAACCGGGTAACGAGCCTTCATGCCCGAACAATTGCCACTCGACGCATTGATTGTGCGCGCCGCGGAAAATCCGCTGGCGCTGGCGCGCCTGGCGGGTGTCCTTTTTAACATGGGTGAAAAGGCGCGTGCCAACGCGGCCGCGCTCAAGGCGCTGCGGTCGGCGCCGGACGACGCGGCGGTCAGGAGTCTGGTGTCCGGCATCTTGAGCCAAGGCGTGCCGCGCTGGCATTTCAACCTGGTGCGCGACGCAGCACGCAATGCCGCCTATGAGGCGGCACTCGGACGCGCCGTCAACGGGCAAACCCGCGTACTCGAGATCGGCGCCGGGTCCGGGATTCTGGCCATGATGGCGGCGCGCGCCGGCGCCAAGCATGTGGTGACGTGCGAAACGGTGCCCGCGATTGCCGAAGCCGCCCGCGAGATCGTTGCGCTCAACGGCTTTGCCGACCGCGTGCACGTAGTGGCGAAGAAGTCCTATGACCTCGACCCCGGCGCGGACATGGGCGGGCGGGCGGACGTGCTGGTTTCGGAGATCATCAGCAACACCATGGTTGGCGAGGATGCATTACCCGTGACCGAACATGCGGTGCGCGTTTTATTGAAGCCTGGCGCCAGGATCATACCGGCGCGCGGTCTCGTGCGCGTCGCCCTTGCCTATGACGCCAAGTTTCACCGCGCGCGCATGGACACGATCGACGGCTTCGATCTGTCGCCGTTCAATCGGCTCGCGACGAGTTTCTATCGGGTGCCACGCGGCGACACACGCCTCACGTTGATGAGCGCGCCGGTCGACCTGTTCGCTTTCGATTTTCAGTCCGGCGGTCCGTTTCCGGCCGCGACGGCGGCGAAGACGCTGACGAGCAACGGCGGCCGCGCCAACGGCCTCGCGCAATGGATCGCACTGCAGATGGATGAAAGCGGGTGGTACGAGAACAACCCCGTTCCGGGAACATCGTCGGCGTGGGCCGTGATGTTTTGGCCCTTCCCGGTACTGCGCGATTGTGCTGCGGGAACGGCCGTTGAAATATGCGGCAGCCATGACCGCCGGCAGCTGTCGATCTGGGCGTAAACAATCAATGGGCGGGCAAGAGCTTCGCCGCGATCGCATGTTTTTGCTTGAACACGATTGCGGCCATTTTCTAACCGAAGGCCACCACGTCGTGCGCCGCCATGTCCCATAAGAGCTTGCGCACGTCGTCTGCGATCACCGACCGGTCGGCGTCGTAATCCGCCACCAAGCCATCGATGAGTTCGCCGAAGGTGCGCGGCGTTTCCAGGCGTTGCCAGATGACGCTGCCGATATCGTCGAGGCCGAGATAGCGTCCGCTCTCGATGTCCATCATGACGATTTGTTTGTCGATTTCGGCCGTCAGCACCGACGCGGTGCGACGGATCAGCGTTTCCTCGCTGATGGACTTGGAGTCCTTTGAAGACGATGTTGGCCGATCGTCCGGCAAGTCACTCTCCTATTGCGCGGTAAGCCCAATGGTACGTGTTGCGCCCGGCCCACGCACCATCACGCATTGCCGCCCTCGACCCAGCGGATGAAGCGGCCGACATGGATGCCGCGGGCAAGCAGGCGCTGGTACTCCCGGGCACGCGATTGCGCTTCCTGCTCATCCTTCGGCCATTCGATCATGAGGCGTTTCAAGCGCGGAATGTCAAGCATGCGGCTGGCCAGAGGGGACGCTTCGATGCGCTCGAGATCGCGGCCGATGGTGTCGCGCTGGGCGTCAAGCGGACGAAACCAAGCTGTTTCGGCAACGCCGCTGCGGCGCTCTTCGACGATTTCGCGCGGCAGTCGATCGGCCAGTACGCGTCGAGCAAAGCTCCTCGCGACCCCATTCTTGCGGAACATGGGCTCGGGGACGGTGAGCGTGAATTCGAGCAGGCGGCGGTCTCCGAGCGGGCTACGCCGCGCGATGCCGGTGACTTCGGCCTCGATGCCGTTCCCGTCTCGCGCAAATTGGTTGTGATCGAACATGTACTCAGCGCGCAACGCGGCTCCCCGGCGCCGGTCACCCTCGCTGAACCATGGGTCGAAATCATCGGCGCGGAATTTGGCTGCGAAACCGTGCTCGGCAATAAACGCGGGATTGAGCGCGCTAAAGCGTTCCACGCTGTCCGGGTTGCGGCCTTTGAGCCGGTACACGATCCGGCGCAGCCGGTGCGGCATCGCCCGGCTCACCACTTCCGTGTAAAACGTCCTGGCGATTCCGCGCCCATTTTGGCGGGCCGCGGCATGCAACTCGCCGGCCAGATCGATCCAATGCCCGGTCCGAAACAAATCGAACATTGCGTCTTGGCCGTCCCAGCTGAGACCGCGATTGCCGTAATACCCATCAAGCAAGATGCGATGCTTGGAACTCGCCCAGTCGATCAACGCAGTGTATTCGCCGACGATGCTGGCATTGCGTGCCGGACCGCCGTTGACAAGAAAAAACCGCGTGGGGTCGGCATCGAGCGGATGGTCCACCGCCGGCGGGGAGAAATGTACCCGCAAGCGCGGATACATTCGCGCCAGCGCTTCCACTTTGTCGCGGTCATCGGTGTATCTTGTCGTCCCGAAATCGACTTTGCTGTCCGCCGGCGCCACAATGGTGTAGCAGTCCAGGCGCTCGCCGTGTCCTAACCGGGCGGCCGTCGCCGCGATGGCGGACGAATCGAGCCCACCGCTCAATAGCAACGCGGCGTCCCCATCTCCCATGGCGGCCGCAACCGCCTGGTCGAGCAATTCGCGGCCACGCGCGATGTAGTCGTCCTCTGCACGGTATGGCGGCGCCGCGTCGGGATTCGGCACCCAGTAATGACGATGCGCGCAACCCGCCGGATTGACGGCCACGATGGTGCGGCTCGGCACCCGCTCGATGCCGCGATAAAACGTCCGGCGCCTGTCTTGTAAATTGAGCGCGAGAAAATGGCCAAGCATGACCTCATCGATTTCGCGCGGCACGTCCGGCAGCGCAAAGAGACTGTTGTAAGTCGATGCGAAGGCGGCGAATCCGCGCCCAACGTGGAAAAAAAGCGACATGAATCCGAGACAGTCGCGGCCCAGCAGCAATTCGCGTGTCTCGCAATTCCAATAGGCGAAGGCGAAGGCGCCGACGAGCCGCGCCAGTCCGGTATCGCCGGCGCGCTCGATCGAATTGAGTACCAGGTCGGCATCGCTCGCCCCGCGGGCGTGCTGCTCGAGTCCAAGATGCGCGGCGACCTCGCTGCGGTTATCGATTCGGGCGGCCGCCGCGAACAGCGCCTTGCCGCTGCGAGGTCGCGGCAGCGATCGGGGAGATTGCGCTTCGCGCAACGGAATGCGTTGCGCGAATATGGCATGAGAGTCGTATTGGACGCGGACGGTCGACCCGTCACGACGGGGCACTGCATGAGCGACCCTGTCCTGCGTGCGGCTATCGACAGGCCGCGAGTCGAAAAATACAACGCCGGCAAACGCACTCATCGGGTGTCGTCGTTCGGCAGACCGGCCCGCAGCATTGGCTGCCAAGCTGACCGCGGCGCGCTGGTCCGCGAGTTGCTAGCTGACGCTCGATGTATAGATGTGGAGATCGCCGCCGTTGCTGCGGGCATGGGTCCCGGTCAAGTGCTGGACCGCTTCCTTGATCAATTGCGGCGCGTGCCACGGCAGGCGCTGGCGCTGTCCTGCCGGTTCGTTGCCGTCGTTGCGTAAGCCGCGAGACTTTTCATCTGAAGTCATGACGTTCATTCCGCCCCAGGACCAGCAAGCGACCAGCCGCCATCACAGATTCTACGGCAATAGGGGCCTAAAAGCTAGCCCCTGAGCCCGGCAGGCCGCTTTTGGTCAACGGTTGTACTTGAAACCGTCAAGCACTTGTGTTTGAGTTGGAAACTGCTGTTGTGGGGCGGGTTTCGCGGGAGGGTGACTGTGACTAATCCTTTCTTGGGCGAAGTGAGAATGATGAGTTTCGGCTTTGCGCCCAAAAACTGGGCGCAGTGCAACGGGCAGCTGATGTCGATTCAGCAGAACGCTGCGTTGTTTTCACTGCTCGGTACCATGTACGGTGGTAACGGCGTCAACAACTTTGCCCTGCCCAATCTGCAGAGCCGCGTTCCCATGCACCGCTCGAATGACGGCACCTATGTGCAGGGAGCGCTCGGCGGTTCGGAGCAGGTCACTATTACCCAAGGCACCATGCCTTCTCATATCCACTTCCTCGTCGGCAACACGACGACAGCCAACTTCAGAGTACCGACGGGCGTACCGGCGACGAGTGCGGTTGCGACCAACTTCTATTATTCGCCGGCGACCAATCTGAGCCAGCTCAACCCGAGTTCGATTGGCATGACGGGCGGCGGGCAGGGACATAGCAACATCCAGCCGTACCTGACGATCAACTATTGCATCGCGTTGTCGGGCATTTTCCCGTCGCGCAGCTAGAAGCGGCAAGCCTTATCGAACAGTAGGAGACGTTCTGCGATGAGCCAGCCATTTATCGGACAGATCACCTTGTTCGGCGGCACCTTCGCCATTGCCGGCTGGGCCTTTTGCAACGGCCAGCTCTTAGCCATCAGTCAGAACCCGGCGCTGTACAACCTCATCGGCACCACCTATGGCGGCGACGGCGTCAACACGTTCGCGCTGCCAAATCTGCAGTCTCGGGTTGCAATACATCAGGGCACCGGCCAGGGGCTTTCGACCTACGTGCTCGGCCAGCTTGCCGGCACCGAAAACGTCACGCTGAACACGCAGCAAATCCCGGCGCACAACCATAGCTTCTCGGCGTCCGGCACGACCGCGGTCTCGGGCGGCCAGACCCCTACCGGCAGCACGTTGCCGGGCAGGCCGAGCCAGATCTCGACCGGCTACCTCTACGTGGCCGCTAATGGCACCACGCCGCCGCCGACCCCCGCTACGTTGGCAAGCGGAGCATGCAGCATGACGGGGGGTAATATCCCGCATCCGAACCTCATGCCGACACTGTGCGTGACCTACATCATCGCCCTTCAGGGCATTTACCCGAGCCAAAGCTAGCAGCGTCGGAGAGCGATCCATGGCCAACCCGTATGTCGGCGAAATCCGGATCTTTGGATTCAACTTCGCGCCCGTAGGCTGGGCCACCTGCGATGGGCAAATACTTTCCATCTCGCAAAATACGGCGCTGTTCTCGATCCTCGGCACCAACTACGGCGGCAATGGAACGTCGACCTTTGCTTTGCCCAACTTCCAGGGCGACACCGGTGTCCAGCAAGGCCAGGGGTCTGGGCTTTCTCAATACTTCGTCGGTCAACAAAGCGGTACGACGACGGTGACGCTCAACCAAACCAACCTTCCGTCGCACAATCACGTCATCAATACCCTAGCGGCCGGCGCTAGCTCGCAAGGTTTGCATGCTCCGACGAGCACGGCGTTCCTGGGCACTTCAGATCCCGATAATCTCTATAATAGGACGGCTACCCCCACGCTGAGCATGGCGCCTCAAGCGATCGGCCCGAGCGGGACGGGCCAGCCGCACGACAATATGCAGCCCTATGAGGTGCTGCTTTTCTGCATCGCGATGGTAGGCGTCTACCCGCCGCGCAGTTAGCCGGAGCCCTTGGTGACGTCGGAACAAACGCCGCCGGCATTTGCGTTGCCGGCGGCTTTGCTGTCGCAGGGCTTCGCCCTGCGCCCGGAGACCGATGCCGACGTTGATTTCCTGATGCGGCTTTACGGGTCGACGCGCGAACAGGAAATGGCGCTGGCGCCGTGGAGCGCCGAAGAGAAGCGGACCTTCCTGGCCAGCCAATTCCAGGCGCAGCGCCATCATTATCGTACCTATTTCGCGGACGCGGCTTTCGACGTGCTGGAGCAGCGCGGCGAGCCGGCGGGGCGGCTTTATCTCCAAGTGCGGCGCACCCAGTTGCATATTATCGACATAGCGCTGCTGCCGCCGTGGTGCGGCCGTGGCATCGGCACTGCGATCCTCCAAGCCCTGCAGGCGGACGGTCGCGCCAGCGGCAAGGGCGTCGGCATCATGGTGGAAAAATTCAATCCGGCGCTGCGGCTCTACCGGCGCCTCGGCTTCACCGATTTTGCCGACAGCGGCGTCTATCTGGAAATGGAATGGTTGCCGGATGGCACCCAATTGCACGTCGCCTGACCCCATTGGCTTTTCGGACCGGTCTTTGAACAGTGACGCGTTGAAAAGCTTCGCGGCACTGGTCATGGCCGATGAGGCCTTGGCGGAGCGCCTTGCCGCGGTCGAGGACACGGACGCCTTCATCGAACATGCGATGCGTAGCGCGCAATCCCATGACATCGTTCTGTCCGAAGCGAGCCTGCGTAACGCGGTGCAGCCCGACCTGCTCGGGCTGGCCCGATGGTCGGACGCTCTCCTCGCCGGATCGTCGCTGCCGCCGCGCCATTGGCTTCCGATCGGAGTGGCGGCAGCCGCCGGGGTAACTTGCGTCGATTGGGGGTGGCTCGGACCAAAGCCGCTGGAAGCGCCCTTTTACGAAGACGCGGTCCGGCGCGCCTGGGCTCGGCCGTTCAATCGTGTGTTCCGCTATCGCACCGGCTTGCAAGACCTCATTGCGCAAGCCGAAACGGCGGACAGCCTCAAGCCCAGCGGCTTCATTTTCCACATGTCGCGCTGCGGTTCGACGCTGGCGGCGCAAATGCTGGCGGCGCTTTCCGACTGTGTCGTGATCGCCGAAGCGGCTCCGATCGATGCTGTCGTGCAGCTTGGTCGTGCCCTTGCCCCCGAAGATGCCGCGCGGGCGCTCCGCGCCATGATCGCCGCCTTCGGCCGCAAGCGTGCCGGCCACGAGCGGCGCTACGTGGTCAAGCTGGATTGCTGGCACACGCTCGCTCTGCCGCTGTTCCGGCACGCCTTTCCCGATGTGCCCTGGGTCTTTCTCTACCGCGATCCGGTTGAGGTTTTGGTGTCGCAGATGCGTCAGCGCGGCACACAAATGGTGCCGCAGTACATGCCGCCGAGCTTTTTCGGCCTCGATGCGGCGGATTACCTGATGGACGAAGATTATTGCGCCCGCGTCCTCGGTGTCATTTGCCGGGCCGTCATCGACCATCATGAGAGGGGCCGGCAAGGTTTGGACGGCGGGCTTCTTCTCAACTACCGCGAGCTTCCCGACGCCGTTTGTTCGGCGATCCTGCCTCATTTCGGGATGGCGTGCGGCGAAGAGGAGCGGCAGCGCATGCGGCAAATCGCCCAGCAGGACGCCAAGTCGCCAACCCTGCCATTTGCCTCCGACACCGATAGCAAGCAGCGCGAAGCGACCGACAAAATCCGCCGCGCCGCCGATTGCCATCTTGGCGAAATCTACAATCGCCTCGAGGCCTTGAACGAACTTGCCGCGGGATCAAAAAGCCGCGTCAGTTGAAGGTGGCCTGATAGGTCACGCCGGAGTCATTCTTGGCGTGGGGCACCAGAAAGATCGTCACTTCGCCCAATCCATCATGCGCCATGCGATAGAGGCGTTGCGGCAGCACGCGTGGATCCTCGGCGAGGAAGGTCAGCGCGAACGGCGGCCGCAGGTCCTTCGGCGCAAAGGCCGGGTTGAGCAGCACGGCTTCTTTCAGGGTGAGCGCAATCGCGGGTAGGTCTTCTTCGCTGATCGTGAACACGCCGCCGACCTTGTCGGCAAAATCTTCGAATACGAACTGTCTGTTTGCCATTGTCATGTCACCTGTGGCTTGCATCCGATACGATCGCATCCCCCCCGGCGAGAGATCGCGAGGCGGGTGAGTGTGATACAGCGCCGGGGCGAGGTCATTCGTCGCCCGGCCGTTACTGGTAATAGTCGACGGTCAAAATGGCCTCGTCGAGGTGAACGCCGGTCAGCCGGGTTTTCAGCGCGGCATCCCCGTCACGGCCGGCCCGCAGCGTCGCGACTCTGCTGCGTCCCGCCGTGATGTCGGTCAGGAAGGTCTTGAACTGCCGCTTCATGGCTTCCTCTTCGCCATTGTACCCCGAAATGACAAAGATTGTATCGAAGCGCTGCTCCGGCGCAAGACAGTGCCTCATCTTGAAAAAAAAGTAGATGCAGCGATCGCCGCCGGCTTTTTCCAGAAGCCATGGCATAACCGGGTCGGTCGAGACAACCAGAACATGGCCCTTCTCGTTGTCGGCAATGAAATCCAAAATGCTCTGATACGGAATGACTGCATTGCGCTTGAACGGATGGGCGCCAAAATTAAGGTTCGCTACGGCCGAGACCGATGTGACCAGCACGAGCGTGACGAGCGCCAGCGCGCGTGCGGCATGGCCGGCCTGGATCTGCCGATCGAAAAACAAGGTCAACAGCACGGCGACGGCCGGCGCCAGATAAAGGAACGCGCGCGGCTGGAAAAAGCCGGCCAGGACCATGAGCGCGCCGGAACCCAGCATGAGCAGCAAGAAATGAGCGGGTTTGCCCGGCTGCGTCCGGTCGACTGCCGAATATGCCGCAATAGCGAAGATAACCACCGTCGGAATGACAAGCCAGGCCTGGCTTACGCCAAGTGCATGGCCGCCAAAGAATCCGAGCGTCTCGATCAGTATGGCCTGAACGACGCCAATGTCGAAAATCGTCAGCACAAGCGCGAGGCGGTCGGCAAACAGCCAATAGGCGGTATAAAAACCGAGGCTGCCACCCAAACCGGCCAGCAGCCAAAACGTCAAATCGAACGACCAGCGAAACTGCCGTTGCAGGCCGTACCGATACAACATGAACGGCGGAATCATGAGTGCCGCGATAAGATCGATTGAAGCGGCCAGCCCGAGCACCAATCCCGAACACAGCTGTGCCGCGACATTTCCGGCCAGATAGAGCGTGACGAACAGTGCAATTAACAGGGCAAACGGAGGATACCAGCGCAGCGCGTCGCCCAGGCCGATCGCGAGTGGGGTCAGGCCGAACAAAAGCACGGCGATCAGCCGAATCGGCAGCGAGGCGGCCGACCCATGGCGCTGTGCGATCCAAGTCAAAGCGAGCAGTTGGAACAGCACGAGCGCAAGCGCGGTCATCGCGAGACTGCACAATCGCATCCCCGCGTCGCTCAAACCAAGGTGACGCAATCCGTAGAAGAGCAGGTGCTGCAGCGGCGGATGGATATCCGCGCCGGTCCTGGGAAAGACCGTCAGGAGCTTGAGCGCCGACCGCATCTCGGTCCGCGAGAGCGTATAGATTTCGTCATCGAATGGAAATCGCCACACCCGGCCGGCAGCGATACTCGCGCAGAAGAACAACACCAGCGTCGAGGCCAGATCGATCAGATGTTCCCGTGCGCAAGTGAAGTAGTTCGAGACATTGAGCGGCACATTTTTGGAATGAGGCTCGCCTATCGCTGCGTGGACCATGGTCCGGCGTTTTCCCCTCTTGCGCGGCGCGTTATCATTGGCTGGGTCGTTTGTCCTAAACCAAATCTGGGTCGTTGTCCTAAGCCAAATAGCGGCCGTGCTGCCCCGGCTCGGCGGCAAACCCGTCAAGGCACCGTGTCTGAGGCCAAATCATTACCGCATACATAGGTTGGTGAGTCGACGTCAAAGAGCGATCGCTTTTGGTGACAGAACATGAATTCCTGTGATCATGCCCAAGTCTGGCAGGCGCTCCGCGGCTTTTATCGCCGCTCGACCTTTTGCGAGATAGACCTGGTCCACGACCCATCGTCGAGGAGCTCCATTCCATACCCATTCGACAACCTCGCCGTGCTCCAGCAAAGGCTCGTCGATAAATTCGAGTGTCGGAAGCCGTTTCGGCGAAGGCGTCATATTTGCGAAGAATGAGAGCGGGAAGTCATCGTTAAAAAGCGCGAATGGAATGCCCCGACCCTTGGCTTCGAGTAGCCGCCGCACTTGGTCTATCGCGTCGTCAAAATAGCAGAGCGACCGCGAAAGGTCGAAGCTTGCGAGATCGTGCTTGCTCCAGTCGTATTGGAAGTATTCACAATTGGGCTGCCGCAAACGCAATCTTGATAGGTCAACGTCGAAGCTGAGTATCTTCGCGTGAGGGGCGCCAAGCGAGAGCGCCCAAGCGCTTGCGCCCGCATAGGTCCCGCTATCGATAACCAGCGTTGGCCGCAGCGCTTTTGCCAAGACCATCAGCCAAAGTATCTTATTAAAACGACCGTTGCCGGTCCGATCGCGAAATGGACTGGATAAATAGCTTGCGTAGAAGTCGCGCACCTCTTGGCGCACATCAAGCGGGATAAGGTCGGGGAAGATCGACTGCCTCGATAGCCATTCCTGTACCACATCGGCAATCTGCGTCAGCATAGCGTCGACGTGCTTCGCGCTGGTCAATCGACTGGAATAGTCGAGATTGGACTGTGGACGCCTGAGGCCGACAGACCTCATCATGCGTTTGGCTGCGAGCGCTGCCCGATCCACGATCAAGCCGGTCTCCATCAGACGACAGCCCAAATGCTTGCAAATCCCGTAAATGATAAGCATTTGCGGGATTGGTTGGTAGCACAGATTGCGGCCTATAGGGCGCGCAGGGTATTGTGCTATCTTGGCGAATTGGTCGATGGGACGTGGGACGTGGAAAAGTTCGATGATGATGCGCAAGTGGGCCGCTTGGCGACATCGCGGCGGGCCACTTTTTGCGCAAGGCATCGGGAGCCAATCAATGACCAGCGCCGCCGCCCCGCCGGGACATAAGGCTCTGGCCGAAGACGCCGACATCCTCGCCACGCCGATCGCAGCGGTCTTGCGTCAATTTTTGCGCGAGTTTGCGGTCTTCGCCGGTCGCACCGGCATTTTCGCCGCGTCCCTGGTTGGCCTTGGCGCGATACTTGAAGGCCTAAGCCTGGTCTTGATCGTTCCGCTGCTGGCGATTGTGATCGAGCCGGATTCGGCTTCCGGCAGGATCGGCAAGTCGGCGGCGACGGCATTCCGGGTCTTTGGCATAGAGCGTCCCATTGGCCAGCTCGCATTCTTGCTTTCGCTTTTCGGCGTGCTTCTGGTTTTGCGCGCCGTGGTTATTTCATTTCGCGACGTGACTGTCGCCAGATTGCAAACCGGTTTCGTGGAGGCGCAGCGTTTGCGCATCGCCGAGCGTCTTGCCGCCGCGAAATGGGATCAAGTGGTGCGGTTGCGGCATGCGCGCATCACCCATCTCATGAGCGGCGATATTCAGCGCATCGGCGGCATGACACAGTTCCTCCTGCAATGCGCCGTTGCCGTCGCAATGTTGGGCGCGCAGGCCGCCTTGGTGTTCCTGCTGGCGCCGGCTCTGGCCGCCTTGGCGCTCGGCTTGCTGGCACTCGGTGCCGCTGCGTTCGTGCGTGTCGTCCGGCGCGCGCACGCTCTCGGGGGGGCCGTGACCAATGCAAACCTGTCGCTGCTCGACGCGACCGCGCAGTTTCTTGGCGGATTGAAGCTCGCCATGAGCCAAAATCTCCAATCGAGCTTCATTGCCGAATTTCGGCAAATCTTGCAGGAGCTGGCGCGCCGGCAGGTCGACCACATCCGCCAACAATCGCGCAGCCGGATCGCGCTTTCGACGCTGTCATCGCTCGTCGGCGGCTTGCTGGTGCTGGTTGGCTTTCGCGTGTTCCATGTCGCGGCGGCGACCTTGATCGCGCTCCTTGTCATCATCACGCGAATGATCGGACCGATCGGACAGATTCAACAGGGCGTGCAGCAGCTCGCCTACGTCATTCCGGCCTATGAGAAGGTTAAGGAGCTTGAACGAGAGCTCGCGGCCATACCGCAGGAACAGCCGGCCCCGGCGGCGGTGCTGCCCCTGGCCGAGGGCGCAATCGTCTTTGACAATGTCTCCTTTCGTCACGCGGCGGATGACGGCGGCACCGGGCCCGTGCGTGGCATTCAAGACGTCAGCCTCACCATTGAAGCCGGTGAGCTTGTCGGCATCACCGGGCCATCGGGTGCCGGCAAGACGACATTCGCCGACCTTCTGGTTGGGCTGTTCGCGCCGCAGCGGGGTCGGATCGCCGTCGCCGGCACGCCCCTGGAAGGCATCACGCTCGCTTCCTGGCGAGAGCGCGTGAGTTACGTCGCACAGGATCCTTTTCTGTTCCACGATACGGTCCGGCGCAACCTCGGCTGGGCTAATCCGCAGGCGAGCGAGCAGGACATGTGGGATGCGCTCGGCCTCGCTGGCGCGGAAGCTCTGATCCGCGGCATGCAGTTGGGATTGGATACGATCGTCGGCGAGCGCGGCACACTGGTGTCCGGCGGCGAACGCCAGCGCATCGCCTTGGCGCGCGCGATCCTGCGCAAGCCTCGCTTGCTGGTATTGGACGAGGCCACCGGCGCCATCGATGTCGAAGGCGAGCGGCAGATTCTCGAGCGACTTTGCGGGCTCCACGCGCGCCCGGCCATCGTCATCATTGCGCACAGGGCAGAGAGTTTGACATTGTGCGGACGGCTGTTGCGGTTTGAAGCCGGCCGTTGCGCCGAAAACAGGACCGCGGAGCGCGGGCGAGGCCGGGTCTCGACATTGCGCTGACGGAAAGATGCAGTGCGCTGGCGCAGCGCCTGCGTACCGACTAAAACGATTATTCAGGCGGTGTTGGGATGACAATCCGGAGCCATGCCGCGGAGGGCGCGGCCGCCGTGCAACACTATTCCTCTTCCGGGCCGCGCGCGGCCGGCGATGCCCTTGCGCCCGAATTCCTTCTCGCCGCCGCCTGTTGCCGTTGGCCCGCATCGGAGGCTCGTAACGCAGCCGTTCGCAACGCCGCCGCGGGCGTTACCGACTGGAATCATTTTCTGTGGCTGGTGCGGCGGCAGCGAGTCGCCGGGCTCGTCCATGATGCGCTGCTGCTGGCCGGGATTGATTTTCCTTCCGCCACCGCCAAGAAGCTTAAGGCGTGGGCTGCGCGCATTGGCCGGCAGAATTCAGTCTTGGCCGCCGAAACCGTTCGCCTTCAGCGCGCGCTTGAAACGGCGGACATCCCCGTCCTGGTCCTAAAGGGCGTTGCGCTCGCACAGCTTGCCTATGGCTCGCTCAGCGCCAAACACGCGAGGGACATCGACCTTCTGGTTTCTCCGGAGCGTGCCGAAACGGCCATGCGACTCCTCGAACGCGAGGGCTACATCCTTGCGTCTCCGGCGAAACATCTCAGCGATCGGCAACGCCACGCCGTGGTGCGGTATGCTCGCGAGGTTGAGCTCGTCCATTCCGATCGTCGTCTCATCGTCGAGCTGCAATGGCGCGTGATGGATAATCCGCTGCTGCTGCGGGACGTCGACGCACATTCGGTGGCGCAAAGCGTCACGCTGTCCGACGGCGCAACCGTCCACACCTTGGGGCAAGAAGATCTTTTCGCCTATTTATGCGTTCACGGCGCGCATCACGCCTGGTCGCGGCTGAAATGGCTTGCCGACGTCAATGCGCTGATCGCGAACGACGCTGAGGTCGAACGTCTGTATCGTCATGCACAACGGATTGGCGCCGGTCTGTGTGCGGGGCAGGGGCTGCTGCTTTGCCAGCGACTCTTTGCCCTGAACCTGCCGGAGCCTCTCGTCGACGAGTTAGGCGCAAATCAAAGAGTGAAAAGACTGGTGGCAATCGCCTTGGATGCAATGACCGCGCCGCGCGCGGAAACGGAGGCGGACGGCGGCATCGGCGGTGTGACGCGCATTGTCAGAACTCAATTTTTGCTGGGGCAGGGTTGGGCATTCCATGCCGCGCAAATCCGGGCGATGGCAGCAGGGCCTGCCGATGTCATCCGCTTTCCGCTGCCCATGCCACTTCAATTTCTCTATCCGCTATTGCGGCTGCCGCTGTGGCTGTGGCGGCGCTCTACCTCGGCTCACGGCCGCTGAACGGGACTGTGCGAACCTTATTTCTTCGCGCGGATCACTATAACATATTGATAACACTCAATGATTATTTAGCTTGTGAGTATGACTCATAGTGGATGCTTGTGTGCTCGGGGCCAGCGCTTTTTCATCGTCGGCACTTTTTCCGCCGGTACGGCAAGGGTATTAAACGCACACTGCGAAATCCCGACCAGTTCGCCGTCGGCCGTCTGAGCGAAGAGCCGATAATTCGATTGTTTGAAGAACTCGCCGATACGGTTCTGCATCGCCGTCACCTCGACGAGAACCAGAGGCCGATGACGCAATAGCGTTTGGCGTGCTCCCTCGAGGGCTCGGACCTCGGCGCCTTCGACATCGATCTTGATGAAATCTGGCGCGCGCCACGCCTGCGCGATCGTGTCGATTGCGAAGACCGGCGCCATGAATTGGCCGCGCGTGCCGCCCATGGTGGGCATGCCGTGCCCGGCTAGGGCATTTGAGGCTCGTCCACGGGACGCGATGTGAAAAGCGGATAAGCCGTCTTTTTCAGCGATGGCCGCGCAAAGCGCCTCCAGCGGCAATCCCGCATTTCCCGGCTCAGCAATCGTGCGATGGAGGAGGGCGCACAAGAACGGATCTGGCTCGATGGCCAGCACCGCGCCCTGCGGACCCGCGAAGTGGCATGCGGCTATGGCGAATTCGCCGACGTTAGCTCCAACGTCGTAAACGACCTGTCCCGCAGTGATGAAGCGGCTAACGAATTGCAGCAACTCGCGGTCGAAGGCGGCCCTGCCGGGTCGGAGATAACGCAACCGCGCGTCTGGCGACGTCCAAATGACACGCGCGCCGAATTCCCGCGGCAGTCGCCTGCGAAACCGCAGATTTCGTGCGCAACGTTCGACGACGTTACGGACGCTCACGGACCGTGACTCACCGGAACGTTTTTATTTCCAGTGTCCGGCTCCGTGGTACTCGGAGACGATTTATCGATCCGACGTTCGTATATTTTCGCATCGATGATCAGTCGGTACCAGAAGCCCTGCAGGAAGTGAAACACAAAACCGGTCCGGCCATCGAGAAAGCCGAGCAGTATGAAATAGCGCAGAAATCCATAGGCGATCGCGCGCAGAAACAATGGCGACCTGCCGTAAATCGTATGTTTTAGAAATCGCCTGCGTACGACCGCGCCGCCGACGTGCTGCCGCGCGCCTTGTTCCGATGGCGCGTTGATCGCCATAATTTCGCGATCGGAATAGCGGTTGTGCTTGTCGATCCAGAACGTCAGTCCCTTGTGGTTCTCGTCGATAAAATCGTGCTTCAGGCGGCCGATCGAACCGCCGGTCACAACCATGTGCTCGTCCATCCAGGTGTCTTCCGACCGAGCCTTGCCGGTTCGCCACAATCGTAGCAGCCATGTCGGATAATAGCCGCCAAAGCGAATCCAGCGCCCCCAGAAATAGACCCTCCGTTTGATCAGATAACCCGCGACGTCGGCGGGTGCGTTCGAAAGCACACCCCCAATCTCCTGCACCAGATCATCGGTGAGATGCTCGTCCGCATCGAGACGAAGCGTCCACATTGCCGTCAAGGGCAGGGTGTTGAGCGCCCAATTGAGCTGGCGAGCGTGGCTTTCAAATTCGTGGGTCACAACCTGTGCACCGGCGGCTTGGGCAATCTGCACGGTTTGATCGCTGCTTCCCGAATCCACCACAAAGACCGCGCAGTCGAGGCTCTTCAGGCTTCGCAACGCGTGGGGCAGGTTCAGCTCCTCCTGATGCGTTAGGATTATGACATCCACGAGCGGCATAACAAAATTACTCCGAGAGATGCTCGCGGCGCATCTCGTCAACAATAACAAATATCATGGACCGGGAAATAAGCTATTTGTGTTGCCGACAATCCGATAGATGAGAAGCCCAATCCATTCTTTTGCGGCATCGTCAAGCTGCCATAGGCGCCGCTCGCCAATTGGCGCCGGGCCCGACCCGCCCTGCGTTGCGAAATCGACGGGATAAGCGACGATGCTGAACCCGGCACGGTGAAAACACCCGACCGCCCTCGGCATATGTGCGGCCGAGGTAATGAGCAGCCATGATTCGCCCGCTTGCGGTTTGACTATTTGAGCGCTATCGACCGCGTTCTCAAAGGTGTTTCGCGAACTTGTTTCGAGGATGACGCGGGCAGGATCGATGTGTTCCTCACGTATTTCGAATGCCGCGGCATTTCGATCGCCACGCCCGCTGTAGACGAGGCGAGCTTCGGGAAACTGCCGGCTGAGATGCGCCAGGGCGTCAAGCCGGCCGCCGCTATCGCCGCCGAGTGCGATAATTCCGTAGGGCGGCCGCGGCAATGTCGAATTCCATGCGGGGAACCGCGCCTCGAGTGGCACCATGAGCCAATACCCGACCGGGGCAATAACGACGCATACCAGCAAACCGACCGTCGCCGCCAATAATATTCGCAGCCGCCCCGTGACAGTTATCGATAAACAACAGGCTGCAACGATCGCCAGCGCCAAAATCCGCGAGGGTTGAGTCCAAAGCACTTGCGACAGGTAGAACAGCAAATGTCAACTCCGCAGTCGGGCAAATCCGCGGCCTACTCCTGCATCAGTATTTCGCACGATAGTACAAATACTTCAGGACTTCGTTGTTGAAGTCGATAAGGCCATAGCGATGACGCCACCAGTCGGCAAGCGTGTAGTCGGGCGACGGAAAAGCGTGGACGACGACCTCAACGTCAATCGGACTGAGTTCGCGATCGAAAATCCAGCGGGTCCGTCGCGCGGCAAATAGTTCCGTTGGCACTATGATGCGCTTTGCCTGGGATTGCAGCGCCCATTCGCGCACCGCTACGGCTTCTTGCTGTGTGCTCGAATTGTTTTCGCCAACAGTGACAATTGCCGTTTCGGGAACGCCAAGCTTTCGGAGAACGTCGCGGTTTAGCTCGGTGTGGGAGGGTATCAGCTCGAGACGTTCGGCTTTGCCGAATTGTATATTCGAGACCAGAATCTTGGCGGCATAGCCTTGCTTGTAGAGAGCCGCGGCGGCAAACGGCCGGACGTCGATATCGCCGCCCAACACCACGATGGCGTCGGCATGGGCCAACTCGTCGGAAACTGCCCACCACCCGGCAATATGTCGGAGGATCGGCTCATGCTCAAGCCATGCAACGCCGGCCGCCAGCGCGACTATTGCAAGTCCAATCATGGCACGCCGCCAGCGCTTTCTCATCGGCTCGGTGTGACTTTGAACTTCAGACGTGAACGCAGTGGGCGAGATTGGGCACGTATTTGCGCCAACATTGCTGACCGATCGAGGGATAGTACAGGTTGCGCGCCGCGCGGCGCTGCGCAATTGTCACACGGGTCTCAGACTTGATGAGCGCCCGGGTCGAGCTGACGGGCCGCAATTCGCGGCCAAATCAGCGTTTAATCGGTAATTTTTCCAAGATTTGATCCAGATCGTAAAAGTACATTCTCTTGTCCTCTATGCATTCGTCTGGCAGCAGCAGGAAGTCTGTAAATGGCCGATCGGTTTTAAAATCACCAGCTAAGAATCGAAAGTAGCCGACCGATGTGATCGCCAGTGCCAGGCAGTTCATTTCGGCGATCAGCTTCATTGTTTCGGCATTGCCGTGTTGCTCCGAGTCGGAGATGATCTCAGCTCCGACGCGGCCACCAGGTCGAACCGGCCTTGGTAAAATCTCACAAACAATGAATGGGCGAAACTTACGTATCGTCTCGACGGCGCCGCAAAGAACGGCTGCCTCGTGATCCTCAACATCAATTTTTAGCGTCACGGGACCATGCATGGATACGTTCGAAAGCAGCGTATCCAATTTCGCAGTCTCGACTTTCAATTCCCGATGCGCCTTTCGTGCCTGCCATGACCCGGCGGTCAGAGTACTGGCGGAGGTCTCGTCGGCGCTCCCTTCGACCGGCTGGTACAACTTGGCCCGTCCATCGGTGTCGCTGATAGCAATCTGACGAACGTTCGCGTGCAGTCCATTGCGAGCGTGAAAAATGCGATTTTGATCACAAGTGCGGAACAGGCTCAAAGGACAACACTTCGATTTGGGGTGAAACCCGCTTGGCTAGGACGGAATAGAATCCAATGTTCGCGCCAATATCGATGAATGTGCTTGATCTTTGAATCAGCCGCCGCAGGGTGCGCCAGGTATATGGTTCGAAGCCGTAAAGACCATGCCAGGAAATCTCCGACAAAAATCCAATGCCGACGTTTTTTGGAAAGTGCAAAGATATGCCATCATACTGGCAGGTGCCGCCGTTTCGTCTGATACGCCGGGCTAGCTGGGTCTGAAATACCCTTGCAATGTTGAAAATCGGATGCCCTATGGAATAAAGAATTGTCGACATCCACGGGCTTGACCTAATTCGTTGTAGTAATCTCTTCATCGAGAGATAGCCCGTCGAATGCATTATAAGTAGTATCGGCCTATGAATGCGCTCGTTCTGGAATCTCGTGATCTTGTGGGCAAATTGATGATTTCCGAAAAACGAAGACATGTATATTGCCCAGCGAGGGATCGTATTTGATCAGATCGAGGCCAAGCTCGCCGCCCCATGCCGTTATTTCTTCGCGCGTGTAAAACGTGGCTTGTGGCGTGATGATGTAATCGTAGAAAAAATTCCTCGCGCCCGCCCAGCTCCGTCTGCCGCGTGATTTTGCCAGATGCACAAGATAGTAGAGCGGAATGAGCGTCATGCCGAGCGCGACGCGACCTGCTGCTGAATTGTCCAGCCAGCGGATCGGCGGTCCGGCATAAGTATAGATGTAATAGTAATGCCGTCGCCGATTATAGAGTCCCAGATAGAGGTGGCCGCCGGGACGCAGAACGCGTGCGTTTTCCGCGAACGCGGTGCGCGCATTCGGCGTGTGATGAATGACCCCGTCGGAGACGACGGCATCGAAGCATGCGTTGGGAAACGGCAATGCCATCACCGTTCCGCGCACGAAACCGGTCTTGGGAGCGCGCCTGCGAGCGCGCGCCAGCGAGACGGCGCTGATGTCGACGGCCATTATATCGATCCCAAGCGTGGCGAGATACATCGTCCCGCGTCCGGGACCGCATCCGATTTCCGCGACTGCCATTTGGCGTCGTAAATAGCGCTCGCAAAATTCGATGAACGGCTTTGGCTGAATGGTTCTCGGCGCATGCTCATCCTCGGGCCTGATCGCGTCGAACGGATGGCTGTCGTAGTGCTGCTCCGTGCGGTGCTGAAGTGTCGTATCCAATGGCATCATTCCCGGTCAGGCATTCCGTCGCGATGGGACCCTGCACACAAGGCTGCATCGAACAATGCCAGGGTTCGGTCGGCCGCCCGTTGCCATGAGAAATCTCGCGCGCGCTGAAGCGCCGCTGTGGATCTCGCCTCGCGCAGCGTGGCGTTATCGATGAGCTCGCCGAGAATTCCGGCAAGCGCCTGTGCATCCGCCGGCGGGAAGAACAAGCCGGCGTCTGCCGCGATCTCACGGTTGCTCGGCGTGTCCGAGACCGCGACCGGTAACCCCTTGGCCATGGCCTCGACCAGTGGGAAGCCGAACGACTCCACGAGCGACGGGAACGCGAATATGTCGAGTGAATCGTATAGTGCCGAGACGTCCGCGGCGTCGATTTCCCCGACGTTTTCGAGTACCTCGCCCAGTCCAGCCGCCTCGGCGCGGCGCATAATGCGCATATTTTCGGGCAAGTGCGCCGCAAGTGTCAGAACGATCCGGATGTCCCGTCGCTCGCCGATCAAGCGGGCTGCCGCTGCGAACAGGACTTCGAAATTTTTCTGCACGCCCCACTTCGTTATGTAACCGATCCTGACCGGCCTGCCGGTTGGATTTCGCCGCACTGGCGGCGCCGCCAGCATCGCACCGGGACCATGCGGGATTGCGTGGATGCGTGCACGCGGACGCCCGGTTCTCGCCGCGATGGCGTCGGCAAGCGCCGCAGTTTGCACTGTAACCTCGCTTGCCGCCCGGACCGACCGTTCGACCCAGCGTGTTTTCATCGCCCATGCCGCGACCCGGTCGAGTCGTCGCAAATGCTGGCGGGCGAGCTCATCGAACTGTTGCGAGAAGTGGCCGGCGTGTTGAACGAGAAGCACCGTGGGGACCGGCAGCCGGCGCAGCGGCAGATAATTGGTGATCGAAAAGACCAGATCCGGCTTCATGCGCTTGATGGTCGCAGGCAGACCCACTTCGTACCAGTGCAGCACGCCGAATGGACTGGCATCGATATGGCCCACATCGATCTGAGCGATTTCGCTTTGCTCGTTCCATCGGCGCCGAACGCTCGGATGCGCCGCGATCGCCCACTTAATGTCGTCGCGGATTAGAGGCATTCGCTGCAGCAGCTGATCGAGCACAACAAGGGGGCCGCCCTCTTTCACCGAAGCGGCATTGACGAGGATCTTCACCCCATCACCGCCTTCGCCCGCGACAGCCAATAGAGATAATCCCAATCGCCGCGCAGGATGGCGGCGAGATCGTCGCGCGAGTACCCATTGGCCACATTGATCCTCGGCAGCGCGAACGGTTCGGACGTCGCCGTCAGGGGGGAGTGATCGCCGGCAAAGCCATAGCTATAGCCGGCTGCGCGGACTTGCGCGCGAAGCCCCGGACCGTTTCGGCCCCAGGGATACGCGAACATGTCGCACGGCATGCCGAGACGCCGCTCGATCGCTTGCTTGGAGTCGGTAATCTCACGCTTTGCGGTTGCAGTGTCGGCGCGCACCAGATCGACGTGGTGAAGGCCGTGCGAGCCGATATGCCAGCCCGTCGCAACGAGCGCATCCACATCGCGCCAGGCGAGGAACTGCTCGTGAGGATAGTAGCCATCCGCGGCCCGCGATGCGCGCCGCTCGTCGTCCGCGATTTCGCCGGCGTTGAGGAAGACCGTCGCAGCGCCACCGAATTCCGTCAAAATCGTCGAGGCGTGATCCCGTAGCGTGGCATAGCCGTCGTCGAAAGTTATCGCGACGGCGATGCTTTTGTTCGGTGCAGAGTCAAGGACCTCCTGAAGAGGCAGAAGCTGCCCCATTGCGGCAATAACACTGAGCTGATCGCGAAAGGCATCCTTCGCTGTGGCCTCGGAACTGCCGCCGACCGAATGGTAAAGCAGGATCAGCTTTCGCTGCGCATCGCGCGCGCGCATGAATGCATAGAGCCGGCCGATGCGGCGCTTCCACGCGATTCGTCCCCGCATCAATCAGCCTTTCACTCTCCTCTGCGGCAGCAACCTCGCGGGATGGAAAATTGGTTCCCGCGCCATCGGAGGAGGATTCAATGTTTTGGACGCGAACGCCAAACTCCGCGTGAGGCCGAGGCCGACGCCGGCGAGGCTCCAGAAATAGGCGGATTCAGCCGAGCCGGGGGCCACCCACCATGCCTCGAAGACCGACATGACTATCAATCCGCCGAGCGCGCCGATGACGATCCCCAACATGACCTTGATATCGGTATTTTTTTCACGAAGGTGTGCGCGGACAAGGCGCGCGAAGAGGGCGAAGAGCAGAATAAAATAGAGTCCCAATCCAACAATGCCGGTTTCCTCGACAATAGCCAACTGCGTATTGCCTTTCTCCCGGCCGTATCCGACCGCCGTCGCCCCACCCTGGAAATCCGTTTCGCCGACGGTTACGCCGTAGCCGGCGCCAAACCAGCCGCCCTGCTGGGCGTTCTCATAGGATAGCCGCCACACCTCCCCGCGCGAGAAAAAGATTCCTTGCTCTTGGGTGCCTCCCTTGAGGATGTAGTCCTTATACGTCGTATCGAGGACCGCAGAACTTATCGCACCGACGAACAATAGCGCGGCGGCAATGAGAACCAGAGCGAAACCGGTTTTGCTCAGCTTGAGCGACAAACAAAACCCGATTCCAAGCATGCCCGCACTGAGAATGGCCGCCCGCGAATATGTCCGGGCAAGCAAAATGACAGCGAGCGTCAATAGCGCGAACCATAGCCATCTTATCTGTGGCTTGGTCCGATAGTTATACGCGGTCCAAAGCAATACCGGTAAGGCCATGACGATGAGACTGCCGAGCATATTCGGATTAGTAGTAAGGCCTTGATAGAGCTCGATGCTTTGTTGCTTTGTCGCAACTCCACCTCCAACGCGTCCCATGATGCCGGCGAACAAAGCTGTCGCGGCCACCGGCGTCAGACAGGCGACAGCCTTGAGGCTACCTCTTTCACGCACCCAATCCTGACCCGCGCACACGAATGCCAAAGCGACGAGCGAAAACGCCACGGCCTTCTCGATCGAAAGCTGTGGAACTTCGGACCACGAATACGTCGCCATGCACCAGGCGCAGTAAATGAGAAGCAACACACCAAAGAGCGATTGAAATCCGGCCAGAAATCGCCTTTTGAACAACAGGTAAAGCGTCAATACCACGAGGAAAATCCAGCGCGTCGTTGTCGTGAACACGATGTTCGCGTAGTCGACGGGAATCGCGACAAAGGCCAAGGTCGTCAGAGGAAATAGGAAATTCCGCGGTATCCGAAGAATCATCGGGCAATCTCGTGCCAAGCGGATACAATGTTGCGCGCTTCGTTACCGAGCGTCCAATTCGATATTAGGCGCTCAGCGGTCTGCCCCATATGGCGTCGGGCAGGCTCATCTCGGGCGAGCTGCCTTATAGCCGAGGCCAAATCGATCTCGCGGCCCGCGCCGACGACGAGTCCGGTCTCGCCCGGCCGAACGAGATCGTCGGCGCATCCGACCCGGTCGGACACTATCACCGGCAGGCCGCAAGCCATCGCCTCATTGATCACCAATCCCCATGGCTCGAATAGCGACGGCAGCACCAATAGATCGGCCGCAAGGTAGGCACACAGCACGTCATCGCCCGAAAGACGCCCGAGATAAGTGACGCGGCAATCTGGTTTCGCGGCAATCGTTTCGACGTGTGCACGGAGGCTGCCGTCGCCGGCAATCGCCAAGCATAAATCATTCTCTTCTGCCACGGCGCGGGCAAATGCCGAAAGCAACTCCTGCAAGCCCTTGGAGGCTTCCAGACGGCCGACAAAGAGAACAATTCGCTCGTCAGCCGCCATGCCCCACCGCGCCCGCGCGGCCGAACGCGCGGCTTCCCGATCCTGCGAGCAAAATCGGCGAATGGCGCAGACATCGACTGTCATTTGCGCGATCGTCATCCGTTCTTGCTTCACGCCATATTGCCCTAGATAGCGGGCTTGTCGCGTGCCTCCGGGAAGAAAACGGATCGGCAACCGGAATAGGAGCGGATAAAGCAGCTTTTTCACCCAGTGGCGCCAAAAGTGGCGCCAAGAACGATCCGGCCGTCCTTCCGCCGTGTCAGATTCCACGGCCACCGGTATCTCCAGCGATCTTGCCATCAGCAAGGCGCCGAGAAGCACCGGATGCGCCCAGCCGGCCAAGTGCAAAATTGTGGATTCACGATCACGCGTCAGCGCTTGGCGAAGCGCTTGCATCCTTGCGAAAAATCCCCGGGGCAGCACGCGCTCATGTCCACTCTCCAGCCGGAGCCCCCAGGGCTGAGACAGATCAGTCGTTATGTAATACGCCTCGATCGAGCCGCCCTCAATAAGACGGAGCCTGTCGATTAACGCGATGATGTACGGCGTCGGCTCGATATAGACCATCACAACCCGGAACGGCCTCACCGGCTTATCTTGTCCCTGATTGCTTGCTCATAGACCGAGACGAGCTGACGTGCGTGGTGGTCCCATGTATAGGCATTTTGCGCCGTCCGCTGGCCTTCGCGGGCCATTTTTCGCCAATGCTGGCAATCGCTTGTCAGAACACCGCGCAGCGCCGCAACCAGAGCCTCGACATCGCGCGGGGGTAAGAGGATTCCATTTTCCCCATCTCTGATGAACTGCGACGGCCCTTGTCCCATCACCCCGATGGTCAGCAAACCTATCGCCATCGCCTCGAGATAGGCAATACCGAAGGCCTCGCGGTAGGAAGGCAACACAAATATGTCTTCGCTTGCCAAGGCGTCAAATATGTCCGCGTGGCGGATCGGCCCGACGAAGCTGACCTTGTCGCCCAGCCCCAGGTCCGCCGTCAGTTTAAGCAAAGCCGCCCGTTCTCGCCCCTCGCCGATGATCCGATAGGTCCAATCGGAAACTCCTTCGCTCTTTAGCCGCGCGAGGGCATGAAGGGTGAGGTCGATACCCTTGCCTTCTTGCAGATTTGCAACGCTGACCAGGCGGCGCGGCCCGTTTTCAAAAATCGGCTTGCCGGGGAGCGCCGGCGGAAGATCGATACCATTCGGCACGACCTGAAATTTCTCATCGGATCCGATATAGCTTTTAAAGAACTCACGCAAAGGGTCGCCGACCAAGATGACACGGTCCGCCGCCATCAGACCAGATCTCATCCGTGCCTTCTGATATGAGGCGTGCAAATACCGAGGATGAGTATTGATGCCGTGAAGCGTTACCACCGACGGTAGACCGAGCCTGCGCGCGACTTGCGCGGCGATCGGGCCAAATCCCTCGGTCTGCACGTGAATGATATCGGCGGAGATCGAGCGAGCCATATGGTCGAGAGCTCTTGCAATAATTCCATCCGACACGGTGTCGGTCAGTGAACGCAACATGAGGCGTGGGAGCGCCGGCACGCGCACTGTCGCCAAGGCAGCCAGCGGAAACGCCTCCGTGCTGAGGTCGCCGCGTGCCATATTATTGGCGAAGCGGCGAAGGGACCGCGGCATCCACGGGCGCACGACGAGCGCGCCGACCCGCCAGCCGGCCCGGCTCACAGCGAGCGCTGAGTCGCCGACGAACGCGCCGGCCGAGTCTCCCGGCCGATTGGGAAACCACGGTGTAAGCACCACAACGCCTTTCATCGGATTACGATGATGGCTGTGCGGCATCGACCCGCTTCGCGAGGCGTGGGACCACGGAATGGGCACGCAAACAGATTTATCAAGGGCGTTCGCAGTACTTCCGCATCAAAAGTGACGGTCCCATCCTCCAGAATGAAAAATACTACGTAATTCACCGCATCGAAGAACGTCAAAATATTATCAAGGTTGGTGCGACCGAGGCGTTCAAACATAAGCAGCTTGATCCGTCCAGCACCAAGCAGCTGCTGGGCGCCGTCAAACACCTGCTGCTCATGGCCCTCGACATCGACCTTAACGATGAAGTCCTCTCGACGCGTCCGCAATATCCAGTCCAGCGTTTCAACGACGACGGATATGACGTCAAGGCTGTCAGCCTGTGTCCCATCAACGACCCGGCTGGTCGTCGAAAAGTCGCCCTCATCCAGAAACGTAGCCACACCTGACCGGTTGGAGACCGCAACGTTAATAATGTCGCCCTGGACCGAGGGATTGAGCGCGAAAGTTTCGTTAAGCGTCGTGACGCATCCCCGCGCTGGCTCGATCAATATGAAATACGAAAACTTGTCAAACAGTGAGGCAGAGAATACCCCGACGTTCGCGCCCACATCGACAAACGTTGGTGCAAGGTCAGCATGTGCCCGTATGAATAACAGGTCCTTGCGCTCGAGCCAGCGCGTGTAGAACGCCGCGCTGAATGCAGTATGTGGATACACTTTTAGTTTCGCGCCATTCGCCAGCGTCGTTACCAACGAATGGCCCAATCGCTTGCGTAATTGCCAAATGAAGCCATGAAGCAGGAAAACACAGCGATCTATCCCCGTATTTTCCGTCCAAATAGTTGAGACAATTTTGACGATTGACCTCGCCGGGTTTCTCCAAGACATGTGCCTGGGACTCTGGCCCTCAGTGAGGACAAGGCTTCTCCAATTTGCATCATCAGCCATGGGCGCCGCGCCGGACTAGCCACGACATTGCCCGCCCTGGAAATCTAAGCGGGAGGTGGACATGGCCGCGCAATGTAATCTCTTCGCCGCCTAAACGCTTCTTGAACTCGTAAACCGAAGCGTTATTGGCCGGATCGATGCCCTCCAGGTCGTATCGCGTGCAGCCGCGCGAGATGGCCCACTCCATGACGCCCCATTGACACGCCTCGCCAACACGGTCCTGGCGCAAATCGCGATTGGTGCCAGCGAAAATCATATGCACACTTTCGCCGACACGGAGAGCTACAAGGCCGGCTCCGAGGTTGCCGTTCTTCAGCGACACGAACAGCACGGCTTCGGCATCGCCATTGTTTCTTGAATTCTTCAAGAGAGTGTTGACGAAATCCGAGGTTACGCGAAGCTCGAAGCCTTTTCGGACGCTGATGCTGCTGCACAGGTCCACGAATTCGCGCGTTCGGCCTGGATCGCATGTCGTTTCAACGCTGACGCCAATTTTCGCCGCGCGCCGCACGCCGTTGCGCACGTGTTTATGCAAGTTGCTGAATACGGCGTCTTTGCCCGACGAAAGGTCGATCCAGATCGTTTGCGGTTTCGTGCGGGCGGCCTTGGCGTGACGCTGTGTCGTCTCAGGGTCTTCAACCCAGGGATCGCAGATGAGCAGCGCAAAGCCTTCGGCCCTGAGGCGTTCCTCGAATCCAGGCGGCACAGACAAGCTCATCTCCGCCGTGCGCCCGGTCGGGCCCCGCGGCGCCCAGGCAATCTTGCCGCCCAGAACTTTGCGTTCCTCCACCCGGATCATCCAGATCGGTTCGCCGCCGCGTCGCGCCAGCCAACGGTGCTGCGCGATGCCGTCCACGGCACGGCGCGCATCGCCCCACAGGCACGACTGCAAGGGATGGCCGGACAGCGCGGCAAGGGCATGATCCCATTCCGCCGGCTGAGGATCCTTGTCCCACTCCAGCGCGCCAGACCCGTTAGGTGAAAAAAGCTTGAACACTTCGGCAGCTGCGGTGGAGCAGAAAACCATCTATCCGCCAAAGCCGGCACTTGATCGCAACCGCGCCTTCACAGCAGCAAGCAGCGCACGGTCGTCGGCGTGGAGACCGGCTACCAGATTACCGGCGCTGAAACTGGCATAAGCGAGCAACAGGCCAACCGCGAGCCACACGACTCGCACATCCACGCTCCAGCCGAGCGAAACGCGCAACACCAGAAGGCAGCTCAACGAAAGGAAAGAGGGCAACAGCCATGCCGTGTAGCGCGCCGCCCACCAGACATGCTCAAGCCTGCGTCGCGCGATATGAAATGCCGCTGTGTTGCCCAGGAGTGTAGATAGCACAACGGCGATTCCAACGCCGATCAAGCCGAAAAACGGTATGAAGATCAAATAGCCCAGCATCGCCGTGCAGGTAGCCGCGATCGTTACTCGCAGCATATTCGATTCGGATCCCGTCATCATCAATAAATTGCCGATGGGTCCGTACGCCATGCTGATCGTTGTCGCCAAAAGGAGAAGCAGCAACAAGGCCGATCCGTTTTCCGCGAAGTCGCGGCCATACCAGTTGAGCGTCGGGCTAGCAAAAACTGCAAGAAAAAGCATCAACGGCAGCGCCAACCGCATGCACCAATCGGTGGTCACCTGATAGATGCTGCGGAGTTGCTGTCCCCTGCTCGCCGCGAACATCGGGCCGACCACAACAAGAAACATATTGAACAACGTCTGCGGCAGTTGCTGGAGCTGGCGAACAACGACAAGGGTGGCGACACCGTCTGCTCCGATCAGCGCGCCGACAAGGAACCGGTCCAGATATTGGACAGCGGCCGAGAACAGCCCATTGGCGTAAAGCACCGAGGCGTACCGGATCCACTGTCGCATTGGCCGCGCGAGTAGCTCGGCCGGCTTCTCAAGGCGCCACAGTAGCCGCGCCGCCACCGCTGCCATCAATATCAGCCCAAAGGCGCTGGACAGGACCACCGCCCATGCGTAGCCGACCGTGCCCCAATTGTTGTGGAGGAACAGAACGCTCAGCGCGGCCTTCGTCGCCAAAGTAACCACCGAACTGATGAATATCATGATGAAGATTTGCTGGAAGCCACGAAGGATCTGCTGATACAGAAACGTCAAGAGTCCGATCGGAATCGTCAGCACCATGACCGCAATAACACGCTGTACATTCTCAGTCAGTCCCCACCATGCGATCACCTCGTGCGAAAGCAAAGCCGTTATCACGGCTCCGAAGACGCCGACTGCAAGGAGCGCGACCGAGGCAAGGGCCACAAGGCTCCGAACATGTCCACTTTCACCGCGGCCAAGATGCTCCGGGATGAAGCGAACGGCGGTTGGTGCGATTCCGAAGGCCAGGAGGTTGGCAATCGTTGCCAGCGCGCCCTCGACGACGCTGTAGGCGCCGAATGGTTGCGCGCCCAGCGATCGAACGACATAAATTTGGAGCGGTAAGCCTACCAGCAGCGTGAATACGCCACCGCCGAAAACGTAGAGCACTTGGCCGCCAATCTTTACGGCATTCATCGTGCGTGCTTATCTGCGGTCAACGGAACCTGCATGGCGATCAGTTCAGGCGCCGCTCTTTCGCGCAACTAAGAAAATAAAAGGGCTGGCGAACCTGTTCGGAACTTCGCCAAGCCCAGATAGATTCAAGAGCTTGATGATCACGCGGTTGAGGAAACCGACTGGCGCCGGCACGGGATAGAACGGTCGGTAGGTCGCAATGTAATTGCAGAATAAAACGTCCAAGCCCGATTCGGCCGACAACCTGCCGAGCACCTTCCGCGACATCAGGTAGGTTCGATGCACGGCCAACATTGATGGGCAAAAAAGCTTCATCAAAACCCAATGCAAAAATCTCGTATTCGGCAGTCCGATAAAGAGATACCCGCCGGGCTTGAGCAGTTCAGTGTGCTTGTTCCATATGGCTCGCCAGTCTTCGAAATGCTCAACCAATCCGACTGAGAATACGACATCGAATTTTTCGACTGAAGAAAACCCAAAGAGATTGCAATTGACGATTTCAAAATCGCTCACCCCGTTTATTGCAAACGTCTGCTCTACAATGCTCATGTCGGCGACATAGTCCAGGGCGCAAACTCGATAACCGAACTCTTTGTTGAAGTAGACCAGGTGGTTGCCCGGCATTGCTCCCAATTCTATAACTCGCAGCCCTTTGGCTTTCGGCAGGTGTTTATCCGCAAGCGGCGCAAATTGAAAGACCGGACCCGGATAGAGGACGGGTTTCGCGGTCGACCAGGTAGATTCCCAGTATTCCTGTCCAGCGACGTCACCGCCGGTTTCGGGTCCGGTCATGGACTTGGTGGTCATGAGCGCGCCTCCGTTACGCCGCCGTTACCCGGCGACCGCTCGTTGAAATGCCAACCAGCGAAACAGTGCCGCGCTCTTGTCGGCGCCGTTCATATGCGCGGTGAACAGACGTTGAAAGCCGTCTACCCGAATCATTTCCTTTGCCGTTGTCCCAGGCTGCCTTATTGAAATATCCAGTGACGAATTGAGTTTTCCGCGAAACCACGACGCCAACGGCGGAACAAATCCCTGTTTTCGGCGGGTTCTAATTTGCTCAGGAACCCAGTTTGGCAATGCCGCCCTAAGCAACGCTTTGCCCTGTCCATCGCGAAAATGCCGCCTTAGCGGCAGGGAAGTCGAAAACTCCCAAAGCTTGGTGTTCAAAATCGGGGCGCGACACTCGAGCGACGCGCGCATGCTGGCCCGGTCCACCTTAACCAGCACTTGTTCCGGCAAATATGACGAGACATCGCGCGCCATGAGCGAATATGGGTAAGGGCCCGGCGAATGGGCTTGGAGCCGATCCGTCAACTCGCGCAGGCCGACTTGCGCCTCCGTCCTGTATGGCTCAGTAAACAGAGTTTCCATATCGCCGAACATATTCGGAAGCTCGGGACGCCGCGTGTTGGAAGCCATAAATTGCAGCAGACCAGCGCCGCTTCGGCCGCTCGGCCATCGCGCGCTCAAGATCCCGGCCGCCGCCCGCACGCCCGGCACCTTACGCAAATTACGCCAGCTGAAGTATCGGTAATAATGATGATATCCGCCAAAGATCTCATCGCCGCCGTCCCCTGACAGCAATACTTTGCATTCCTGGCGGGCGGCCCGACAAATTGCGTAGGTCGGAAACATGGCGGGGTCGGCAAACGGCTCATCGTAGTATGCCAACAATTCGTCAAAACAGGAAATTAGCTCTTGTTCCGAGATTTGAATTTCTCGGTGATCCGTGCCGGCTGCATTCGCTACCAGACGGGCGTACTTTGATTCATCGAGCGTGTCGTCGTCAAATCTTGCGCAGAAAGTCGTGAGCTTGCATGCAGGCTCGACTTCGCGAACGGCGGCGACAATCATTGTCGAATCAATTCCTCCGGAAAGGAACGCGCCGACAGGAACGTCGCTGCGCAATCGCAAGCGAGTCGACTCCTTCAGCAAATGCCAGAGGTCATGGACCAATTCCTGCTCGCGGCGCCGATCGGAGGCTCGATCGGGAACGGCAGGCGACCAATAACGAAACGTTCGCACCGGTCCATCGGCCGTCATGGTGAGGGCTTCGCCCGCGCACAGTTTATGAATGCCGCGGATATGAGTCCGCGGCGCCGGGACATAGCCAAGCGCGAAATACTGACTGACTGCGGCGACGTCGATTTCTCTACTGATGCCGGGCAACGCCAAGAGAACCTTCAGCTCCGAGGCAAAGGCAATACTCTTACCGCCGTTTCTAAGGGTCCAATAAAGCGGCTTCTCGCCGAAACGATCGCGCGCGAGGAGAAGCCGGCGACGCTTCTCATCCAGTAGTGCGAACGCGAACATGCCATCGAGGTCCGCCAACAGCCCGTCGCCTTTCTCCTCGTAGAGGTGAACGAGCACTTCGGTGTCGGTAGAGGTGCGGAAACGATGTTGTGACTCGCAAAGGGCTTTTCGCAGCTCGATGTAATTGTAGATCTCGCCGTTGAATACGACCCAAACCGAATTGTCCTCATTCGCAATCGGCTGAAGGCCGCGTGCCAAGTCGATGATGGAGAGGCGCGTGTGGCCGAGCAGCACGCTGGATCCAAGGCGGCGCACCGAATTCCGTCCGTCCGGTCCGCGGTGGGACAATAGCTGCTGGGCGGCGAGGTCCCACGCGTCGACATCGTCGGGCAACCTTTCCGACGGCTGAAATATTCCGTAAATCCCGCACATGCCGGCTGGTCTCGCTTACGAAATCACGACGCGCTCAAACAAGCTTTCCCACTGTTTTACAACAGCATTCCAATCGAATTTTCTCGCATGTGCCATGGCCGCTCGAGACATTTTTGCGCGTAACGCAGAGTCGTCCAAAAGCTCCCGCAGGCGCTTCGAAAGATCGTCGAAGTCCGAACATAGAAATCCAGTTTCGCCATGGACGACGTAGTCGGGATGGTAGCAATCCATGGCGATGCAGGGCAGGCCGCATGCCGCGGCCTGCCCGAGTACCTGCGGATGTCCCTCGACGCGGCTTGGAAACAGGAAGATATCGGCATTCCGCATTTCCTCGGCAAGCTTGGCCTGAGGCAGATGCCCGAGGAACGTCACGTTGCTGCAACCGAGTTGTTCTGTAAGCGCCATGCAGGGCTTCAGCTCCTCGCCCTCTCCGACCATCCGGAAACGGACGTTCGGCCACCTCTGCGCTTCGGAGATGAGCACATCCGGACGTTTCCGCCGTTGGAAGGATCCGGCATACAAGACGGTGAGCGTCGTTTTTTCTGTTGGCAAATCGTTGGCAAAAAATATCGACGAATCGATACCGCTGTGAATTGCTTTCGCTGAAATGCCTAAGAGCTGATGAATGTCGTTGCTGACGTGCATGGAGTTTCCCACCACGATATCGGCGGCACGGCATTGCGCGCGCATTTCTTTGTAGAAATTACGCTGCGCGTCGTTGAAGTAGGATTTTTCGTGATCGGCGGCCGACAGTGTACTGACAACGTACGCGACAATTTTGGTCGGAAGCTTGATCCGCGACCGAACCGGATTATAGAGGCTATAGAGTGCTCCCACTCGCGGGAAAAAATAAACATCCGGCTTTTGGCTTACAAGGTACAGGAAGTTGAGCAACGTGTTACCGTGGCGGCGCCAAGGGAGCAGAACAGTATTCGGCCGCGACGCAATCCTAGCGTCAGGGTCGCGACCGCAGATCATAGTGACATGAAATCGCTTCGGATCGAGGCGGGCCACAATCTCCTTGCTAGAAAGGTTTTGCGCGTTGGTATTGTCGCGGTCGGCCCAAGACTCCACGAAGACGCGGATTGGAGCAATGCGGTTTTCGGTTGGCATCACTGATCCGCCTTCTATCTCGCGATAATATCGGTAAGAGCGCCGGCGCTGCCACTACGTAATGCGGCCACGCACCAAATCATGTACTGAAATGTAGCGATAACATGGGTGGTTGAATGGTGGCGACAACTCCGCAATAAGACTAAGCCCGGCATGAATTACTTTCTTTGCCGGTCGTGGGACGATCTGACGGATGGAATTAAGAATTGACTTCGGCTGTGGATGTAGCGTGATGTTCGCTCGTTTCCAGTTCTCGACGTAATCCCACTGCTGGGGATATTCGGCGAATATTTCCCTTACAGCTACGCGCTCCGCGATAGTGCAGATGTAAGTCCGCCGACGATTAACAAGTTCTATGCGGTTGCCGTAAATGGCCGGATCAGCAACGCGATACAACGCCGTCTTGCGACGGACTTCGTACAGCAATACAAGTTTGATGGAGTATCCATTTACCTCGGAGAAAGTCCGGTAGATTGCTTCCGGGCTCAATTGCCAGAAGCCATGCCCCATGAAGTTGTTTGCGGCAGTCAATTGGATAAAGTGCCCGCCGACACGCACCATTTGCATGCAGTTCTTGAGCGCTTGCGGGAGGTTGAATACATGTTCCAGGCTGCCGCCATCGTGAACGACCGAGAATTGCTGTATAAGATTGCCGGGACACGGTTGGTTGAGGTCGCAAATATAGGTCGCCTGCTCATAATCGGACGCGTCGAGTGAGCAGACTTGCTGCGCTCCCAACAGCCTAAAAAGCGACTCACCGTGGTCTCTTATCTGCAGCCCCCGAACGTGCTCACTAGAAATGCGGATCGCGGAGAGAGTTCGCAGCAATGCGCCGGGATCGCTATGGATTCTTTGTCGCCCGATCGTGAGCGTATCCGAAAAATCCACGCCGATGCTTTTAGCGCAGCAAAGCAATTGAACTGCGGCGAGATCTAAGCCCATTTGCGCACCCAAATCGGCGGAGCGCGATCCAACGTCACCGCATCGGCTGAAATCTCGACAGGCTGCCGGCCCGTTCCCCGGATTGCCTGGTCCAGGCCGACCCTAATCGCCTCCGCCGAGCTATCTGCCAAAAACGGCTCTATCGTGCCCCGATATCCTTGCAACGTTCCACGTAACGCCGCGCTCAACAGCTCTCGCAAATGGGCGAGGCTTCGGGCGAAGTGGAACACACCATATTCTTCGATCTGCCGCTTGTAGCTGAAATGATGCCAATCGAAGCTGACGATGGGAATGCCTAGTTTGATACAGTCGAGAAAAACCGTTGAAGAATAAGTCACCGCCACGGCGGCGCGCGACAGTACGCTGTGAAGACCGGAGCCTTGACTGAACGTCACGTCGACGCCGTCGAGCGTTTTGTCGAACAACGCCTCAAGCCGGACCCTATACTTCGCTACTTGTTCAAGCGGATGCACCCTGATGACGAGTTCGACGCGCTCTGACGCGGCCGTCGCCACCAAGCTTCGAAGAATGTCGTCCAGATCCACTTCGTTCCGAAATTCCTGCATGGAGTAGGGCGACGTGAGAAACAGAATACTGCGGCGAGAGCCTGACTGCTGCGGCGTTGCCGGACCGGGCTCAGGCGGGTTCAAGACCAGCGCTCGCGGTCGCACCGGCGGCGCCAGAAAGTCGCGCCAAAACGCTCCGCGCACGACATAATGGTCAGCGGGCGGATCCACGAACTGGCAGAAATCTCCCAGTATGCCGTGCTGCAAGACCAGCGTCGGAATGCCACGCCGCTGCGCCAGGGTGAGCGCCGGGCCCTCGAATACCGGATTGCCGACGACGAGCGCCGCCGGCTGCGCCACGTCGAGCCAGCGCTCGAACACGCGCGTAACAAACAGCCCGTAGGGCAAATGTCGGTCGAGGAAATCCCGGAAAAACGGGCCGCGGACAAGCAGATCGCGCAATGTTTTCTCGCCGCCCGTTACTGCGACATTCGTGAGATGGCGTTCAATGAGGCCACGTGCCGTTTGCAGTTCCGACGCCTCAGGTACGAATTCATTGTCGGCGAATTCGTAGAGAGAAACATAGGGACGTCCGATGTCCTCAAGCGGCTTGCCCCCGGTGCGCTGACTCTCCACCAGAAAGCGTAGCGAGCGGGGCAAATAGGGCTCGTAGAAGAGGCCAATATTCGTGAACGTACGCGCGGTCGTGTAGAACCAAATGTCGTTGTGGCACCATTGTTGCTTTTTTCTCTTCAACACATGGCGCCGGTGAAACGGATCAATCCGCTCCAACAGTTGGTGCAGTTCCATGCGGAGCGCCGAGGCGGCAAAGCCCGAGGCGCGAAGCCGCCGCCAGCTTCGCTTCAAGCTACTTACGGCCGAGTTCGGCCGCGGGCCGGCGGTTATTACCCGTAACTTGGCGCCCAGCATTTGGGCGAGAGTTGCAAGCTCAGAGCCGAGGTTCGCCGGCTCGGCGAAGACACATTCGTCGATGCCACTGGCCAGGAGATGGTCGTGGAGATGCAAGAGATGAAAACCGCGCTGTAGTTCGCGGATCACCATCTCTTCGAAGACGCCGAGCTGACGCACGCCCCGCAAGACCGGCTCGTCGGCCAGCAGACGCCGCGCCAGCGCGTGAGCTTGGACCTTCTTGTCCTCGAAATCGCCGATCAATCGCGCAAGCGGCAACGCGTCCGCAAAGCGCGCGGATAACGCACTGTCGGACGCCACCTCGAACGGCACGCCGATAACGTCGGCAGCTTCCGGCAGGCGGAGGCTGGGTCCGAGAAGCACAATGCGCGACATTGCCGGATCAGGCCAACAAGATCCGCCACGCCGCCTGCAAAATCTTGATGTTGGCGCGCAGCCGCCGCGCGTAGAAGCGAGAGCTGTCGTCGATCCGCCGGTGCAGGACGATCGGCAAAAGCGCAAGACGAAACTTTTTCTGCAAACCCTTGATCATCAGTTCCGTGCCGATGGATTGGACGGTATCGAACTGGCCGACCGCGTCATAAACGCTCCTGCGGTAAGCCTTGAGTCCGCAGAGCGGATCGGCAATGCCGTAGCGCAAGCGTGTGTAAAGTGCGAATAGCTTTTCCGCGAATGCGGTTGTGCGCGGCCGCTGGCCGGCGACGATATCGGCGCGTCCCTCGGCGATCGGCGCGACGAGCCGCGGCACGTCCGTGGCGTCGTGCTCGCCGTCCGCGTCGAAGGTCAGGATGATATCGGCGCCGCGGTGCGCGGCTTCGGCGAAGCCGGCATTGATCGACCCGTCATAGCCGAGATTGGCGTTATTGCGCAACACGACGGCGCCCGCTCGCCTCGCTTCCTCGCCGGTGGGATCGGAGGAGTGATCGTCCACGACAATGACCTCGGCGACATGCGCGCGGAGGCTTTGGACGACCGCGGCTATCGTCTTTGCTTCGTTGAACGCCGGGATAACCGCTATGACCCGGCTAGCGGAAGACATCGCGGTGCCGAACCGGTTGGCCGGCCTTGATCGCGCGCCGGGCTTTGCTGCCGATGACCTTCTTGATGAGCGGCGGCCGCAGGCCGACCGCGGGCCGCAAATAGAGTATTGCGCCACGCCGGATCGCTTCGCCCTTGGCGATGTCCTTGGCCGCGTACATGCCGCGCCGCTGAATAATGACGGTCTGCTTCTCGGACGGCATGACGCGTTTCTCGCCGGCGCCGAGCGCGGCTTCCATCGCCCGGATGCCTCGGATCATGGTCGCGAGTTCCGGCATGGTCACGGCAAAGGGATGGTCGGGTCCTGTGCGCGAGCGGTCGTCGGTGACGTGTTTCT
>Ga0210395_10000139_pt1 | contig 57102 bp, 51 predicted proteins | sample IncBWH4OmetaG_FD_150861 | JGI IMG/M metagenome (GOLD analysis project Ga0210395, IMG submission 150861) | Forest soil microbial communities from Barre Woods Harvard Forest LTER site, Petersham, Massachusetts, United States - Inc-BW-H-4-O ...
CGCAGCACTGAAGCAAGTGCCGCTGACCCCCGGAACCCGCTTGCCAAAACCCGAGGGGATCTTTCCGCGCTTTGTCGAGGCGCCCGCGGCATGAGCGGCGGGTTGGGCGAGGGGGACCGTCCGGCGATGCTGGTCGACAGCCATTGCCATCTCGACTTCGCAGACTTTGCCGCCGAGCGCGAGGCGGCCGTTGCCCGCGCCCGCGCCGCCGGGGTCGCGACCATGCTGACGATCGGCACGCGGCTCGACGAGTTTCCCCGTGTGCGCGCGATCGCCGAGACCGATGACGACATCTGGTGCTCGGTCGGCGCCCATCCGCACGAGGCCGCGGACCATGCCGATCTGTTGCCCGAGCGGCTTTCGACGCTGGCGGCGCATCCCAAAGTCGTCGGCATCGGCGAGACCGGGCTCGACTATCATTACGATCTGAGCCCGCGCGACATCCAGAAGCGGGTCTTTCGCGTCCATATCGCGGCCTCGCGAGAGACCGGGCTGCCGCTGATCGTCCACGCCCGCGAGGCCGACGACGACATCGCCGGCATTCTCGCCGAGGAGCGCCCGCCGCCCGGTGTCCTGCATTGCTTTTCGAGCGGGCGGGGTCTCGCCGAAGCGGCGCTGGCGCTCGGGTTTTACATCTCGATCTCAGGTATCGTAACCTTCAAGAACGCCGAAGACCTGAGGGGGATCGTGCGCGACCTGCCGCTCGGCCGGTTGCTGATTGAGACCGACAGCCCCTATCTCGCACCGGTGCCGTATCGCGGCAAGCGCAACGAACCGGCCTTTGTCAGGGCCACGGCGGCGGCCGTGGCGGCGCTGAAAGGAGTCGAGATGGAGGCCCTGGCGGCGGCGACCACCGCCAATTTCTTCCGCCTGTTTAACAAGGCAAGACCGCCGGCCGCATCAGCACCCGGCCGATGAAGGTCACGATCCTCGGCTGCGGCGCATCGACCGGGGTGCCGGCGATCGGTCCGAATTGGGGCGAATGCGACCCCACGGACCCCCGCAACCGGCGCCGCCGAGTGTCGCTGTTGGTCGAAATCGGCGAGGTTTTGATCCTGATCGACACCTCGCCCGATCTGCGCGAGCAATTGATCGACGCGAGGGTAAGCCGGCTCGACGCGGTCGTGATGACCCATGCGCATGCCGATCATCTGCATGGCATTGACGACATCCGCCAGCTGAACCGGTTGATGCAGGCGGCGATCCCGCTCTGGGCCGACGCTAAGACCCTGTCGGAGATCCGCCGCCGCTTCGGCTATGCGCTGACGTCGCCCTCCGAGCCCGGCCGGTATTACAGGCCGACGCTCGCAGCGAACGAGATTACCGGCCCGTTCACGATCCGCGGTGTGCCGGTGGCGCCGTTTGTTCAGGACCACGGTTACAGCACGACCTTGGGCTTTCGCATCGGTCCGCTGGCGTATTCGACCGATGTGACCGAACTCGGCGACGCCGCGTTCGAGGTGATCGCCGGGGTGGAATTGTGGATCATCGATTGCCTGCGCCGCGCGCCGCATCCGACCCACAGCCATCTCGACAAGACCCTCGGCTGGATCGAGCGGGTGCGCCCGCGCCGCGCCGTCCTGACCCATATGGATCAAAGCCTCGACTACCGGGCGCTCGCCGCGGAGTTGCCCGCCGGGGTCGAGCCCGGTTTCGACGGCCTCGCGGTTGAATTGCCCGATCCATGATCCGGCCGGCGAAGGCGGCCGATTGCGCCGCGGTCGAGGCGATCGTTCGGGCAGCCTATTCGATCTATCTCGATCGGATGGGCAAGCCACCCGGCCCGATGCTTGACGACTACGCGGGGCAGATTGCCGCCGGCACCGTCAGCGTGCTCGAAGACGCCGACGGCGTGGTCGCGGCGATGATTGTGCTGTTGTCGCGTGACGACCATCTGTTGCTCGACAACATCGCCGTACGACCGGACGGCCAGGGCCGCGGCTTTGGTCGCCGGCTGATCGCTTTTGCAGAAGCGGAAACGAAGCGGTTCGGGTTCAGCGAAATTCGGCTCTATACGCACCGAACCATGACCGAAAATATTGCGCTTTACACTCGGCTCGGCTTCGAGGAGACCGGCCGCGGCCGCCAGGACAGCTATGATCGCGTGTTTATGCGCAAGCAGGTCGCCGGCCACTAGGGGCAATATTTTCCATAATATATATTATGCGACATTTAAATGTAGGCGCCGGATCAAAATGTCACCCGTCCGCCAGATTGAAATGCCGCTCGCCGCGGAGTTTTCGGGGGCGCTTCGTGGGTGTGATTGTGCCCCGGCGACCTCGGCTCAGCGATATGCGAGGCACCAGCCGGATGCGCGCAGCCAAGCTTTCCGATCGCGCATGATACGATGGCTGCGCCCTCGGCGAAACGGACGGGCAATGGAGGGATCGGATGGATCTGCCCCAGGAATTGCGGCTGACGATCGAAGACCGGCCATCGGCCGAAGACTGGGACAAGCTCGGCCGCAATCTGGACGCATTCAATCGCGCGTTTCTCGGCGAAACCGGCTTTTCAAGAATGGGGTTTTTCGTTCGCAATCAGGATTGCGAGGTCTTGGCCGGGCTTGTCGGCTCGACGTATGCCGGCTGGTTGTTTGTCGCCGAGCTTTGGGTACATGTCGATTTGCGCCGTCGCGGTATTGGCAGCGGGTTGCTGGCGTTAGCCGAGCAGCGCGCGATCGATCTTGGGTGCCACTCGGCAATGCTCGACACGTTTTCGTTTCAAGGCCCCGAATTCTATCCGCGTTTTGGCTATCGTGCCTATGGCACGCTCGACTATCCGCCTGATCACCAGCGAATATTCTTTCGCAAACCGTTGGTTCCGGACGGCCCATCAAGGTTTAGTAAATTATTCCCGGTCTCGGTCAAGGGCGTCCTATTCGAGGGCAACCGGGTCGTCCTGCTCGAAAACGAGCGGGGAGAATGGGAATTGCCGGGCGGAAGGCTCGAACCGGGTGAGGAACCTGCCACCGGCCTCGCCCGCGAAATCACCGAGGAACTCGGCATCCAGGTCGGGGGCGGCGCGATTCTCGATTCCTGGGTCTACGAGGTCCTGCCGCAGCGCGAGGTATTGATCATGAGCTATGGCATGCGGCGCCTGGATCAGGGGCCGATGGGTGTCAGCGCCGAGCACCGGCGGCTGGGGCTCTTTGCGCTCGGCGAATTGGACGCCTTACCGATGCCGGAAGGGTATCGCCGCTCGATCCGCGCCTGGGCCGCTCGATGCAATATCCGGTAATGGAACGCGATCAGGGTGACCCTATGGCGGCGCCTATCCTCGACCGACTGCTCGCGATCATGGCGCGGCTGCGCGACCCGGAACGCGGCTGCCCGTGGGACCGCGAACAGGATTTCGCCACGATCGCGCCCTATGCGATTGAGGAGGCGTACGAGGTCGCCGATGCGATCGCGCGGGGCGACATGGCCGCGCTAAGGGACGAACTTGGCGACCTGCTGTTCCAGGTCGTCTTTCACGCGCGCATGGCCGCGGAGGCAGGACTGTTTGATTTCGCCGACATCGTTGCGACGATCGTCGATAAGATGGTGCGCCGTCATCCGCATGTCTTTGGCGATGCTGAGATCGCCACGGCGGCGGCGCAATCCGAGGCCTGGGAGGACTACAAGGCCAAGGAACGGACCGCCCGCGCCGCCGCGGCCGGGAACCCGGAGAGTGTGCTCGACGGCGTGGCACTCGCCCTCCCTGCGCTGCTCCGCGCCACCAAGATCCAGCGCCGCGCGGCGCGGATCGGCTTCGACTGGCCGACGGCGCCTCCGGTCATCGCCAAGATTGCCGAGGAGATCGCCGAACTCGAAGCCGAGATCGCCGGCGAACCCGACGGCGGCGCTGCTCTCTCCAGGATCGAGGACGAGATGGGCGACATCCTGTTCGCCGCCGCCAACCTCGCGCGCAAGCTCGACATCGATCCCGAAGCCGCCCTGCGCCGCGCTACCGCCAAATTCGAGCGTCGCTTTCGAGCGCTCGAAGCACTTGCCATGGAACGCGGCGTCGGTGCCGAACTCGATGCGCTCGAAGCACTGTGGCAGGAAGTCAAGCGCGGTGAAGAGCCCGCAGCCGCCCCTCACCCCGGCCCTCTCCCCGCGTGTGGGGAGAGGGAGGGACCCGCGCCGCAGGCGTGCGAGGGTGAGGGGCAAGCCGCGGTCCAGCTCGAGCGCGTCATCGACGCGCTGCCCACAGAGTTCGAATCGATGCGCACGGAGGCGTATGCTGAGGGACACCGCATGCTCGACACGCTGACGGTAGAGTGGAGCGGCGGCAAAACACGCTTCGACCGCGCTGGGGAGGCGCTGTTCGCGGCGTACGCAAACGGTGTTCTGGCTGGGATCGGAGGAATTACGCACGAGCCGGCAATCCCCGGCGCGTTGCGCATGCGGCGCTTTTATGTCCGACGGCCGTTTCGCCGCCGGGGTATAGCACGTGGCCTCGCTCGATCCCTGCTGGAGCGACCGGAAGCTGAGGGGCGGACAATCACCGCCAATGCCTCAACCGGCAGCAGACCTTTCTGGGAATCGCTAGGCTTTACCCTCGATCTGCGCGACGGACATACGCACGTGCTGCGGCCGAGATTTGTTTATTAATGAAGCCTTTGCTGGTGGCGCAGGCGGGCGATGTCGGCTTCTGAGAGCCGCACCGAGAGATGGGCGTCCTCGTTGTCGTCGCGGCGGCCGAGCACCTCGCCGTGGCGGTAAACCCAGGCCAGCGTCTTGCCGTCGTTCAACGGGATGTCGAGCCGCACCGGTCGGGTCGCAGTTTCGAGCTGGCGATCGATCAACTCTAATAGTGTCCCACATCCCTCCCCGGTCGCCGCCGACAACGCGACGCTCTGCGAATTTCGCACGGCGTGGTTGGCGAGGCTCGCGCGGGCCGAAATGTCGAGCAGGTCGATCTTGTTCATGACCTCGATCAGCCCGTCTTCGGCGGTCTGGTCGAGCCCGAGATCGCTCAGCACCGAGAGCACGTCGGCGCGCTGTGCCTCGCTGTCGGGGTGATGCGCGTCGCGTACGTGAATGACGAGGTCGGCTTCGATCACCTCTTCGAGGGTCGCGCGGAACGCGGCGACGAGATGGGTCGGAAGCTCGGAAATGAACCCGACCGTGTCGGACAGGATCACGGTACGGCCCGACGGTAGTGCGAGCCGCCGCATGGTCGGGTCGAGGGTGGCGAACAGCATATCGTCCGCGGTCACCGCCGACCGGGTCAGCCGGTTGAACAGGGTCGATTTGCCGGCGTTGGTGTAGCCGACCAACGCCACCACTGGGTACGGCACGCGGCGGCGGGCCTCGCGGTGCAGGGCGCGGGTGCGCTTGATGCCGTCGAGATCCCGCTTCAGCCGCGCGATGCGTTCGCCAATCAGACGGCGGTCGATTTCAAGCTGGCTTTCGCCGGGGCCGCCCAAAAAGCCAAAGCCGCCGCGCTGACGTTCGAGATGGGTCCACGACCGCACCAGCCGCGAGCGCTGATAGGACAGCGCCGCCAATTCGACCTGCAGGCTGCCCTCATGGGTGCGCGCGCGTTCGCCGAAAATTTCGAGGATCAGGCCGGTGCGGTCGATGACCTTGGCCTGCCAACTTTTTTCGAGGTTGCGCTGCTGCACCGGCGACAGCACGCCATCGACGACGACGAGGCTAACCGCGTCGTCCTTGATCCATTCGCGGAAATTGTCGACGGTGCCGGTGCCGAACAGTGTAGCGGGGCGGCGGCGAGCGAGGCGGGTAATCTCGGCGCGCACGACAACCAGACGGATGGCGCGCGCGAGCCCCACCGCTTCTTCGAGACGCGCTTCGACCGATCGGGTCGAAGCTTCGCCGTTGCCCTGGCCGGGCGCCGATTTTGGCGCCGGGTGCACCACCAGCGCGCGGCCGGTTGCGGCGCCGTCCGCTGGCGACAATTTGCTTGCTTCGCGGCTCAGAGTTCGTCGCTCTCCCTGCCCGGCTCGAACAGCTGGATCGGCTGCGCCGGCATCACCGTCGATATCGCGTGCTTGTAGACGAGCTGCGAATGCGCGTCGCGCCGCAGCAGCACGCAGAAATTATCGAACCAGGTGATGATCCCTTGCAGCTTGACGCCATTGACCAGAAACACGGTAACCGGGGTTTTGTTCTTTCGTACGTGGTTCAGAAATACGTCCTGAACGTTTTGTGACTTCTCCGCAGACATGGGTTCCCCCATTCGATTTTTGGAGCGGAGCCAACACGACTCGCGCCCAATCGGCACCGGGCGGGGTTCAGCCGCCGAGCTGCCGAAACGAAGATGGGCGCGCCAGAGTAAATCACAAGTCCCGGACAAAGCGGAGCAGCGCCGCAGGCTCGGAAAACTGGAGGCGCGGCGCGCATCGCAGCAATTCTTCGGAGGCGGGATCGCCGCCCAGCAGCACCGGCACGCAACCGGCGTTTCGCGCGCAGTCCATATCGACGCCGGTGTCGCCGACAAACCATACCTCCGCCCCCGCCCCGACCCCGCTGGGTTCGAGCGCGAGCCCGACCGGTGCCGGATCGGGCTTGTCGGCGGCGGCGTCGCCGGCACCGACAAGCCGGCCGAAATGGCGAGACCAGCCGAGCGTCTCGGCCTCGCGCCGCAACAGCGCACCGGTCTTGTTGCTGACGACGCCGAGAAAGATACCCTCTTGGCCGAGCGCCTCCAGCAGTTCGCCGCACCCCGGCAGGGCGGCGAGCCGCTCCAGATGGATCGCGCGAAAGCGATCGAGATAGATCCCCCTCGCCTCCTCCCAGCGCTCGCCGAAATGCAGCGGAAAGCTCTCACGCAGGCTGAGCCGCACCCGGGCGCGCGTCTCCGCGATCGACCAGGCCGGCTTGTCCATTGCCGCCATCACATGATTGAGGGCTTCGTGGATCGTCGCCCAGCTGTCGACGAGGGTGTTGTCCCAATCGAACAGGATCGCTTGCGGCCGGATAATGTTGCTGACAGTCGGCTCGGTCATGCGGCAACCGTATGCGCGAGGTAGAACGCGCGCAGCCGGCGGCTCAGCGGGCCTGGGGTGCCGTCGCCGATGTTGTCGCCGTCGATACTGACGACCGGCAGCAATTCGGCGGTGGTGCTGGTCAAAAAGGCTTCGCGCGCCGCCTTTGCCTCGGCCACGCCAAACGGCCGCTCGACGAGGCGGGAGCCCTCGCGCCGGAGGATGTCGAAAAGAGCAAGGCGGGTGACGCCGTTCAGGATCGCGCGGTCGGCCTGGCGGGTGACGACGGCGCCGTCGGGGGCCACGATCCAGGCGTTGGTCGATGTACCCTCGGTGATAAAACCGTCGCGGCCGACCTGCCAGGCCTCATAAGCGCCGGCCTCCCGCGCGCGTTGCTTTCCCAGCACGTTCGCTACCAGCGCCACCGACTTGATGTCGCAGCGCTGCCAGCAGATGTCGGGGATCGTAATCACCGCGATACCGTTCTCGGCGAGCCGGGGATTGACAGACCTCGAGCGCCGCGAGGTGACGACGAGAACCGGCGTTGCCGCCTTCGGAAAGCCATGGTCTCGCGGTGCGGCGCCGCGGGTGACCTGCAGATACACGATGCCGTCGGCGACGCCGTTGCGCCGCACGACCTCGCGCATGACGATTTTGAGCGCCGCCTGCGACATCGGCGCCGCGATCCGCAGTTCGGCCAGCGAGCGGGTGAGGCGTTCGAGGTGCGGTCCTTCGTCGACGAGATGGCCGCCAGCCACCGCCAGCACCTCGTAGACGCCATCGGCGAATTGATAGCCGCGGTCCTCGATATGCACGCCCGCGGCGCGATGGGGCAGGTATTGACCGTCGACATAGGCGATGCGCGACATCGCCGCCTAGGTCCCGGTCTTGAGCGGGCGGTCATTGCCGAACAGGCCGAGCGACTTCAATTTGCGGTGCAACGCCGACCGCTCCATCCCGACAAACGCCGCGGTGCGCGAGATATTGCCGCCGAACCGGGTGACCTGCGCCAACAGGTATTCGCGCTCGAAAACTTCGCGTGCGTCGCGCAACGGCAGAGTCATGATTTCACTGCCCTTGTCCCATTTGACGACGGTCGGCGCGATCACGGTGATCTCATTCGGCAGCATATCGGCGTGGATCGGCTCGCGCGCCTCGCCCGGCGCCATGATCAAGAGCCAGTCGATCACATTGCGCAGCTGGCGAACATTGCCGGGCCAGGAATAGGCCTGCAACGCCGCCATCGCGTCCTCGCCGATCTCGCGCGGGGCGAGCCGCGCCGCCTCCGACGAGCGCGTCATGAAATGCCGCGCCATCAGCGGGATGTCCTCGCGCCGGTCGCGCAGCGGCGGCACCTTGATCGGCACGACGTTGAGCCGATAGAACAGATCCTCGCGGAAGCGCCCGGCGCCGATTTCCCCGGCAAGATCCCGGTTCGACGACGCGACGACGCGAACATCGACCTCGACCCGGCTTGACCCGCCGATCCGTTCGAAGGTCTGCTCCTGCAACGCGCGGACGATCTTGCCTTGCGTCTCGAGCGGCATGTCGGCCACCTCGTCGAGAAACAAGGTACCGCCATGGGCGCGCTCGAAGGTGCCGACCTTGCGCGGCGCGCCATCGACGCTGTACTCGGTGCCGAACAGCTCGACCTCGAGCCGTTCCGGCCGCATTGTCGCGCAATTGAGCGGCACGAACGGCCCCTTCGCGCGCCGCGAGCGCAAATGCAACAGCCGCCCGACGACCTCCTTGCCAGCGCCGGCCGGTCCGGTGACCAGCACCCGGCTGCCGGTCGGCGCCGCCTTGTCGATCTGCTGGCGCAACTGGTTGGCGAGCGGCGAGATCCCGACCAGGTCGATGTCGCCGCCGGCGCGGAGTTTGAGTTCCTCGTTCTCCAGGCGCAGTTGGGCCGCTTCGATGGCGCGTTCGACGATGAGCAGCAGCCGGTCGGATTTGAATGGCTTCTCGATGAAATCGTAGGCGCCCATTTTGATCGCCTCGACCGCGGTTTCGATCGTACCGTGGCCGCTGATCATGACCACCGGAACCGACGGCATCTCGGCGCGCAGCAGTCTGAGGATTTCGATCCCGTCGATGTCGCTGCCTTGCAGCCAGATGTCGAGAACGACGAGAGTGGGCTGCCGCGAATGGATTACCGCCAGCGCCTGGGCGCTGTCGCCGGCCTCCCGCGTGGTGTAGCCCTCGTCCTTTAGCACACCCGCAATCAGCATGCGGATATCGGCTTCGTCGTCGACGATCAGGATATCATGCGCCATGGCTGGCTTCACTCAGCGCCAGAGATCGGCCGATATCCTCGGCGCGCTCGTTCGGGCGGACCTCGACCGGAAAGACGAGCCCAACCCTTGCCCCGTTCGCTTCGCCGTCTTCCAGCATCAGCTCTCCTCCGTGGTCTTCCATGATCTTCTTGACGATCGCAAGACCCAAGCCGGTGCCCTTGGCGCGGGTCGTAACATAAGGCTCGGTCAGCCGCTCGCGCCCCTGGCTTGGCAGCCCTTTGCCATTATCCTCGACGGTCACCGCCGCGTGGCCGTCGGCTGCGGTAACCGACACCCGAATGTGTCCGAGGTCGACATTTTGGCTCTCGGCGATTCGCGCCTCGATCGCTTCGATCGCGTTTTTGACGATATTGAACACGGCTTGACCAACTAGCCGTGCGTCGCAGCTCACAACGACAGGGTGGTCGGGAAAGATCGTCTCAAAGACGACTCCGCGGTCCGCGGCGCGCTGCAGGAAAACCGCGCGATGCACGATCTCGACCAGATTCTCGGGTTTGAGAATCGGCGCCGGCATCCGGGCAAAGGCGGAGAATTCGTCGATCATGCGGCCGATGTCGCCGACATGGCGGATGATCGTGTCGGTGCAGATCGTAAAGGTTTCGCGATCCTGCCTGATTTCCTTCAAATACCGGCGGCGCAGCCGTTCCGCGGCGAGTTGGATCGGGGTTAGCGGGTTTTTGATCTCATGGGCGATGCGGCGGGCGATGTCGGCCCACGCCGCCTTGCGCTGTGCCGACAGCAGTTCCGTGATGTCGTCGAACGTCACGACAAAACCGCTGATGTCGCGCTCGTCGCGTTCGGCGGCAATGCGCACCAGCAGAGTGCGGCTGCTGTTGCCGCGGGCGAGCTGGACTTGCGATTGCGCGAGCCGCTCCGGTCGACGCTCGGCGTCGTCGAGCAACGCCGCCATTTCCGGCGCGACCTCGGCCAGATCCTCCCCGATCGACTGTTCGAGATCGACCCCGAGCAGCGCCGAGGCCGAACGGTTGGGAAGATGGACGCGGCCGGCGCGGTCGAGCCCGATGACGCCGGCGGAAACTCCGGTCAGGACGGTCTCGGTGAACCGGCGCCGCTCGTCGAGCTGTCGGTTGGCCTCGCGCAATTCGCGCTGCTGGCTTTCGATCTGATTGGTCATCCGGTTGAAGGCGCGGCTCAACGACGCGAGCTCGTCGTCCCGCGACCCTTCGGGTACACGGGTGGCGAGATCGCCGGCGCGCACCTGCTCGGCCGCCGTCGCCAGACGGCTGATCGGCACCGCGAGCTGCGTCGCGAAATGGATCCCGATCGCCACCGCCGCGACCAGGAACAGCATTGCCACCATCAAAAAGATCAGCGCAAAGGTGACCTGGAATCCCGACCTCTGACTCTCCATCCGCTGGTATTGAGCGACGGCGCGCTGCGTCTCCTCCATGTAATTGAGCACGCGCGGCTCGATATAGCGCCCGACATAAAGATAAACCGGGCCGAACTGATCGAGGCGAACGAGTGCCCGAACCCGGTCGTCACGGTCGTTGGTCACGATCCCGACGTCGCCTTCGTCGGCGACGCGCATCGCACCATCCGGGATCGGCTCGAAGCCGAGGGCGAAGGACAGGCTCGACCGCGCCAGCACATGGCCCGCGCGGTCGAAGACCATGGCTTCAGTCAGTCCACGCAGCGCCGCCTGCGCCGAAACCACCTGCTCCAGCCGCCGCGGGTCCAATTCCAACTCGACCGCATCGCGGTTGAGGTCGTTCGCCATCGCCAACGCGTCGGCGCGAATTGCCTGCTGATGCTCGTGAAGATAGGCTTCGGCGACGGCGAGCGAGTTAGAAATGGCGGTGCGCACCTTGTCGCTGAACCACGATTCGACGCCGTAGCTGAAGAACAGGTACGAGAAAATCGCGACGATGATCGTCGGCGTCACCGCGATCAGGCTGAACAGCACGACGAGCCGGATTTGCAGCCGCGAGCCGGCGAGACCGCGCCGCCGCTCGGCCCAGACCTGCAGCAAGCGCTTGGCTATCAGCGCGCCGAGCGCGAGCAACAGCACCAGGTCGAGGTTGAGCAGGGTAAGGACGGTGTTTGGCCGGGCGCCGAAAGGCGGCGCACCAGTCAGCGCCAGATAGGTCGCAATTCCGGAGGCCAGGGCCGCCATCGCCAAGCCGAACGCCAGCTTGTGCCGCAGACCGATTCGGCCGGCCCACACCCGAACCCGCCGCATCAGCTTCATGCACGACCCCTACCGCAGCGCGCCGCGATCCCTTCCGGCGACGGGTTTCGCGGCCCGTGCCGCAGCGGCGCTGCGCAAACCTGCCGGAGCTTTCGGCAGAGACCGGCAATTCGGCAACGCCCTGTGTTATTTTAGCCCGCGAACAACAGGGATGTCCAACTCACGGATCTTCTTGCGCAGGGTATTGCGGTTGAGACCCAGCAGATGCGCCGCCCTGATTTGGTTGCCGCGGGTGGCGCCAAGGGTCAATACGATCAGCGGTCTTTCGACCTCACGCAATATCCGGTCATAGAGGCCGGCCGCCGGCAGCCCGCCCTTATGCGCGGCAAAATAGCCCTTGATGTGGCGTTCGACGGCGCCGGCGAGCCCCTCGCCCGACGGGGCATCGACCGTCTCGGCGACGCCCGGCGCTTCGCCAAGCTCGGTGTCGATGACCGAAATTCCGATGACTTCCTGCGAATAGAGCGCGGCCAATCGGCGGACCAGGTTTTCCAGTTCGCGCACGTTTCCGGGCCAGCGATAGGTGCGCAGCCGCTCCATCGCCGGCTCGTCGAGCTGCTTTTGCGGCAGGCCCTCGCGCACTGCCAACGCCACGAAATGCCGAACCAGCGCGGGGATGTCGGCGGGCCGCTCGCGCAGCGGCGGCAGCCGAATCGGGGCGACATTCAGGCGGTAAAACAAATCTTCGCGGAACAGGCCTTGGCGGATCAGGTTGCGCAAATCGTGATGGGTCGCAGCGATGACGCGCACATCGGCACGGATCGGGACGCGCCCGCCAACCGCGGTAAATTCGCCTTCCTGCAGCACGCGCAACAGGCGGGTCTGCGCCTCGAGCGGCATATCGCCGATCTCGTCGAGAAACAGGGTGCCGCCCTGCGCCTGCTCAAACCGCCCCATACTGCGCGCGGTGGCCCCGGTGAAAGCGCCCTTTTCGTGGCCGAACAGCTCGCTTTCGATCAATTCTCGCGGGATCGCGGCCATGTTGATCGGAACAAACGGGCCGTTGCGCCGCTTGCCGTAATTGTGCAGCGCACGCGCGACCAGCTCCTTGCCAGTGCCGCTCTCGCCCATGATCGTAACCGTCAAATCGGTGCCCATCAATCGGGCGATCACGCGATAGATCTCCTGCATCGCCGGCGAGCGGCCGATCAGCGGCAGCTGATCCTCGAGATCGTCGTCGGCCCCGGTCGCCAGGCCGTCATGCCGGGCGGTCAGCGCCCGCTCGACGACGCTGACCAATTCGCGCAGATCGAACGGTTTGGGCAGGTATTCGAAGGCGCCGCGCTCCGTGGCCTTGACCGCCGTCAGCAAGGTGTTCTGCGCGCTCATGACGATGATGCGCAGATCGGGGCGGATTTTTTTGATGCGCGGGATCAGGTCGAGCCCGTTTTCGTCCGGCATGATCACGTCGGTGATGACAAGATCGCCTTCGCCGTCGGCGACCCAGCGCCACAGGGTGGCGGCATTTCCGGTCATCCGCACTTCATGCCCGAGCCGGATCAGCGCCTGGTTGAGCACCATTCGGATCGCGCGATCGTCATCGGCCACCAGGATCGTCGAAGTCATCACCCGATACCGTCCTGCGCGACCACCGGCAAAAACACCCGGAACACGGTTCGGCGGGGCTGGCTGTCAAACTCAATGACGCCGCCGTGGTCTCCGATCACCTTGGCAACTAATGCAAGACCAAGGCCACTTCCGTTGCGCTTTGTCGTGACAAATGGGTCGAACAGATAGGGGCGCATGTCCTCGGGAATGCCGGCCCCGTTGTCGGTCACCGCAACCATCAGCGGCAGGTGCCTGCGCCCCTCGCCGCCAGGACCAGCGAGGCGCAAGCCGTGGCGGTAGCCGGTCGTCAAGATGATCTCGCCTTCGGCGCTCGGCACCGCCTCGGCGGCATTCTTGACGATGTTCAGAAACACCTGGACCAGGAGGTCGCGGTTGCCGTGGACCGGCGGCAGGGACGGATCGTACTCCTCGACAAAACGGGTGTGGCGCGCGAACCCGGATTGCGCGAGCTTGCGCACCCGCTCCAGCACCTCGTGGATGTTGACCGCCCGGCGCTCGATCGGCCGATGGTCGGAGAAGGCCTCCATGCGGTCGACGAGGGCGACGATGCGGTCGGTCTCGTCGCAGATCAGGCGGGTCAGCTGGCGCCCGGCCTCGTCCGTGTCCTGCTCCAAAAGCTGCGCCGCCCCGCGGATGCCGGAGAGCGGGTTCTTGACCTCATGCGCCAGCATTGCCGCCATCGCCGTAATCGAGCGGGCGGCGTTGCGGTGGGTCAGCTGGCGATCGACCTTGTCGACCATCGAGCGCTCGTGCAAGGTCAGGACCAGCAGATCCGCTGCTTCGCCGGCCAGTGCGGCCTGGATCGTCACCGTGCGCCCGCCAAAGCGCGGACCTTCGAGCGGAATGTCGTGTTCCGACATTGTGTTGCCGACGCGCCAAACGGTTTTGACCAGCGACAGCAGCGGGCTGTGCGGCGCCACCAGTTCGGCGAGGGTCGTGCTGCGCAGCGCCGCGGCGCCGGCGCCGAAAAACTGCTCGGCCGCCGGGTTGACCAGGCGGATCCCTCCGCTGCGGTCGATGACCATCACCGGATCGGCAAGTGCTGCCAGCACCGCGGTTGCGTCGGGCGGAGCTTGTGGTTGAGTGCGTGGGCTGGCACGGCGGCGGAAAGGCTGCCGGATCATGCCGCCCGGCGTCCCAGCAGCGGCCCGTAAAAGCCGCGGATCAGCGCCCGCACACGCGCGGGCTCGGTGGTTTGATTGACCGCGGCGCGGAACTCCGCCGAGCCCGGCAGCCCCTTCGAATACCAGCCGACGTGCTTGCGTGCGATACGCACCCCCACTTCGGTCCCGTAATGCGACAGCATGTCCTCGTAATGCCGCTCGACCATCATTAGCTGCGCATCGAGCGGCGGATCGGGAACCCGCCGGCGATCGGACAGCCACGCGATGACCTGGTGCACGAACCACGGCCGGCCGTAGCAGCCGCGGCCGATCATCACGCCATCGGCGCCGGATTGCGCCAGCGCTTGGTCGGCGTCCTCGATGGTTTGGACATCGCCGTTGACGACGACCGGGATCGTTACGCTTTCCTTGACTTCTCGGACAAAAGCCCAATCGGCCGATCCGCCGAAGAGCTGGCAGCGGGTGCGGCCATGCACGGTAATCATGCGGATGCCGCTAGCTTGCGCAATCCGGGCGAGCCGCGGCGCGTTGCGGCTGCTGTCGTCCCAGCCGGTCCGCATCTTCAAGGTAACCGGCAAAGCAACGGCCTTGACCGTCGCTTCAAGGATGCGCGCGGCATGGAGTTCGTCGCGCATCAGCGCCGACCCGGCATGGCCGTTGACTACCTTTTTGACCGGACAGCCGAAATTGATGTCGATCATTTGTGCGCCGCGGTCGGCGTTGAGCTTGGCCGCCTCGGCCATGACCCGCGGCTCGCAGCCGGCGAGCTGCACCGCCAGCGGGCGCTCGTCCGCGGCACTTTTCGCCATCGTCATCGACTGGCGGGTCTCGCGGATCATCGCCTCGCTGGCGATCATCTCGGAGACGACGAGGCCCGCGCCTTGTTGCTTGACGAGACGGCGGAACGGCAGATCGGTCACGCCCGACATCGGCGCCAGGATGACCGGATCCTCGATCGTTACAGAACCGAGACAAATGCTCATTTTTTATTCATTCATTTAGACTGCCTAAGGATTGAGCAGATGCTAACCGTTTTCTTTTTGCAGTGCAACATCAACAGTGGCGATCAACGGCAAAACCTGCGAGATGGCAAAGAGGGGTTTCGTCGGCTACTTTTGGACCATGAATTCGGTCTATGCGTTGGTTGTCGCGGCCGGGCGGGGCAGCCGCCTCGGCGGCGACCGGCCCAAGCAGTATCTGCCGCTCGGCGGCCGCATGGTCCTGCGCCACGCGGTTGCGGCTTTGACCGCGCATCCGCGCATCGCCGGCGTGCAAGTGGCGATCCGAGCGGAGGACCGGGAACTGTTCGATCGCGCCGTCGCCGATTTGGGAGTGCTGCCGCCGGTCGCGGGAGGCGCCACCCGACAGGATTCGGTGCGGCTCGGGCTCGAAGCGCTGGCTGTCTTGCGACCGCAGAGCGTGCTGATCCACGACGGCGCGCGGCCCTTTCTCAACGCGGCGCTGATCGATCGGGTTGTCGATGGGCTCGACCGGGCTCCGGCCGCGATTCCTTGCCTGCCATTGCGCGACACGATCAAATCGGCCGAAGCCGGAGTGATCCGAACGACGGTCGACCGCTCCCAGCTATGGCGCGCGCAGACGCCGCAGGGTTTTCATTTCGAGGCGATCCTTGCCGCCCACCGCGCCGCTTCCGGGCATGAACTGACCGACGATTCGGCGGTCGCCGAGGCCGCGGGGCTGATGCCGCTGCTGGTCGCCGGCGATGAAGATAATCTGAAGGTGACGACGGCCGAGGATCTCGCCGCGGCGGAGCGCCACCTCGCGGCACGGCTCGCCGATGTGCGCGTCGGCCAGGGTTTCGACGTCCACGCCTTCGGACCCGGCGACAAGGTGACAATCTGCGGGGTCGAAATTCCGCACGGCCAGGGCCTCGTCGGGCATTCCGACGCCGATGTCGGCCTGCACTCTCTGACCGACGCGATATTGGGTGCGATCGGCGCCGGCGACATCGGCCAGCATTTCCCGCCCGCCGATCCGCGGTGGCGCGGCGCCGCCTCGGACCAATTCCTGCGCCACGCCGCTAGTCTCGTCGGTGCGCGCGGCGGGGGCATCGCCCATGTTGATGTGACGATTATTTGTGAGCGGCCCAAGATCGTCCCGCACCGCGCCGCGATGGTCGAGCGGGTTGCTGCGATCCTCGGCATCGCGGCCGACCGCGTCAGCGTCAAGGCGACGACGACCGACCGGATCGGCTTCACCGGCCGCGGCGAGGGCATCGCCGCGCATGCCGTCGCCACCGTGCGCCTACCGCTGTAAATGTTTTTTTGTCCATCCATCTTCGTCATGGCCGGACTCGATCCGGCCATCCATGAGCGGCTTCGAGGCCGATCCGTGGATAACCGGGCCGAGCCCGCTCATGACGACAAGCAAAGTTGACACCCCCGATCGCGCCGCGAGTCCGCTTAAGCCTGCCGCAATGGCACCCGGCAAGGATGCTCGCAACGTGGTTTGGCATCGGACGGCTCCCGATCGCCCCCGGCACCTGGGGCTCACTTGCCGCGCTCCCTTTTGCATGGGCGATCCGCGACTTCTGGGGTGTGCCCGGCCTCGAGCTTGCCAGCCTGATCGTCTTCATCGCCGGCTGTTGGGCGGCCGGCGCGTTCGCAAAGGCAAGCCACGTTCAAGACCCCAGTGCGATCGTCATCGACGAGATCGCCGGTCAGTGGCTGGTGCTGCTCGCCGCTCCGCTCAGCCCGCTCGCCTGGTCCCTCGCCTTTTTGCTGTTCCGTCTGTTCGACATCTGGAAACCGTGGCCGGTGCGCTGGATCGATCATCATGTCAAAGGCGGGCTCGGTATCATGCTCGACGACGTTGCGGCGGCGGGCTACGCTGCTCTCGCCCTGTCGGCGCTATTGGCGATTGGCGGAGTCCTGGGTGTTCGACGGTGAAATTCTCGGCCTGGCGGAAGTGGTGCTTGATGCCTGCCAGGCGCGCGGCTTGCATGTCGCGACCGCCGAAGCGTGCACCGGTGGTCTTGTCGCCGCGGCCCTGACTGCGATCGCCGGCTCGTCAGATGTCGTCGAGCGCGGCTTTGTGACCTATTCGAACGAGGCGAAAGCGGAATTGCTGGGCGTACGGCCGGCGACGATCGCGGCATACGGCGCCGTCAGCGCCGAGACCGCGGCGGCGATGGCGCAGGGTGCGATCGTGCGCGCCCCGGTCGATCTCGCGGTATCGATCACCGGTGTTGCCGGCCCCGGCGGCGGCAGTGCCGAGAAGCCGGTGGGGCTGGTTATTTTCGGCCTCGCCCGGCGCGATGGCCCGTGCCGCACCGAGCGTCATATCTTTCTCGGCGACCGCACCGCGGTGCGCGATGCGGCGCTGAAGGTCGCGCTGGGCCTTCTCGCCGACACCGCCAAATCATGACCGGAATCGTCGCGGCGGTAAGCCGCAGCCCGCGGCATACTTTGGTGAAACCGAACGAGTGTCGTATCTGGCTGTTGGCCGGGCTCGGTGTCGATGGCGACGCGCATCAGGGTGTGACCGTCAAGCACCGCTCCCGCGTCGCGCGCAATCCCGCCGACCCCAATCTGCGCCAGGTGCATTTGATCCATGCCGAGCTGCACGACGAGTTGCGACAGAAGGGTTTTGTCCTGGCGCCGGGGCAGATGGGCGAAAATATTACGACATCGGGTGTCGACCTGCTAGGGCTTGCGACGGGAACCCGGCTCCATCTCGGTGCGACTGCGGTGGTTGAGGTGACCGGGCTGCGCAATCCCTGCGCCCAACTCGACAAGATCCAGAAGGGGTTGATGGCCGCGACCCTTGACCGCGATGTCGAGGGCAAGCTTGTGCGCAAGGCCGGGATCATGGGTATCGTGCTGGTTGCGGGTGAGGTCATGCCCGGCGACTCGATCCGGGTCGAGCCCCCTCCCCCGCCCCACTATCCGCTGGCCGTCGTCTGAGCTACACCCTCAAACTCACGGCAATACCGGGATTTCGATAAAGGACGGCGTCTCTTCGGCGTGGTGAACAGCGTTGCTCGCGACCCGGATATCGGCGTCGCTGTCGTTTGCGATAATGGGATGACCGCTGTTGGTGTTGCGCGCGCGGCGCGGGAAGTTGCTGCTGGTTACGTCTATTCCGATGCGGTGGCCGGCGGCGAAGGTATGGTGGATGTGGCCGAGGTCGATCGTCAGCCGCTCGACGCGGCCCGGCGATAGCGGCCGGGGTTCGCCCAACGGGTCGCGGTAGAGCGCGCGGATGATACCGTCCATCAGCAGCATTGCGCTGCCGTCGGGATGCAGGTCGATCAGCTTCGCGACAAAATCGGTATCGGGGCAGTCTGACTCGACGTTGAGGGTGACGCGGACGTTGCCGGCGGCCGTCAGCGGTGCGGACAGCTCGTCGCCGCGGTAGACGAGCCCGTAATCGGGCAAGGACTGCACCGGCCGCTGGTCGCGTGGGCCGGCGTCGATCAGCATATTGCGGCCGCCACGGGTCGGGATCGGGCGTCGCGGGTCGTAGCGATAACGGCGCGGCGGTCCGCCCGGTTCGCCGGCGTCGATGCGGCCGTCGCCGCGCAGATACAGCCGCTGCGGGCGCGCCTCCGGCGGCGGCCAGCGCTCGGCATGGCGCCAGTCGCTTGGGCTGTAGCCCTCTCGGTCATCGACCCAGGCGCGCGGCGAATAATAGACCGCGGGCCCGTCCATGACGCCGTTCCGCTCATCCTTGAGCCAATAGTCGAACCACGCGAAATACGGATCGTATGCCCAGAAATTGCCGTGATAGACGAAGTAATGCTCGTTTGGGCCAATCCACAGTTTTTGATTGCCGACGCGCGCCTGGATGTCGCCGAACGCCGCCATGACGCTGGCCTGGAAAATGTCGAACCAGCTCGTCACGTGGAACCCGGGAATGTCGATTGTGCGGCGGAAATTATGTGCGGCGCGGAAAGCGTCCGGGGCCGGATGCGTGATGATCTCGTCCAGAAACGGTTGCCCGGTCGTAAAATCCGGATAACGGGTCAAGGGCAGCCGCATCCAATCGTCCGATCCGGTAAAGAACGGCTCGGTCAGACGCGCGGCATCGAGCCGGGTGTAGCGGGCGGCGGCCGAAGCGGCCGCGGCCGCGAATTCCGCGGGGCCGATGCCAGAGCGCTGCATCGCCGCCTCGCAATGCGATGTCGAGAGGCCGGGGATGTTGCGCGCCACCCACAGCCACAACCGCTCCATCTCGATCGATTGGCCTTCATAGACGACATCGTCGTAGATGCTTGAAGCGCCGGCCTGGGCGAAAAAGGCGCGCAGGCTTGGGTGCCGGGTCGAGGCCGCGGCGAACGTCGTCGTCGCCCCTGCCGACGAGCCCGACATGCCGACGCGCTGGTTGGTCCAGGGCTGATGCGCGATCCATTCGAGGGTGTCGTGGCCGTCGGCCGCATCGTCGGCATAGACGCGGTCCTCACCTTCTGAGCCGTGTCGCCCGCGGGTGTCCTGGTAAACCGCGGCATAGCCGTGCGCGACGATGTTGCGCCAGCCGCGCAGGATCGAGCCGCGCATCGGCTCGGCGGCACTCGGCAGCCAAGCCTTGCCGCAATCGAATTTGTCGCGCGCATCGGCTGCGGCGATCCCATAGGGCGTGCGGTGCAAGATAACCGGCCAGCGCGGCCCGTCCTCGGCCGGCAAAAACACAAAGGTGTTGAGGCGGACGCCGTCGCGCATCGCCACCATCGCCTGCCAGCCGCGCGCGTTGGTCTGAGGGTCGATGAAGTCCGGCATTGCGCTGCCCTCTCTGGGTGCCACCCGACTGGAGTGATTACACCATCCCCATCCAGAACATCTGCTGGTCGCCGACGTCGACATCGTATTTGCGGACGAAATCGAGCTTGCCGTCGGCACCGATGCGGAACAGCGAGAGGCACGCCGGCACTATCCGGATCGCGCCGCCCTCCTTGACCGGCAGCCCCGTGATATGGGCCGCGACCAACAGCCGGCCGCTCGGGTCGATGTGGAAGGTGCGGCAATGGATGCCGCGGGTGTCGACATGCTGGATCGGGTCGGGCTCGCCAGTCGCGGGGTCGATCGCATAAACCGCGAGCGTGTTTTCGCCGCCGGCAAAGACGCGCTGCGCCCCCTCCCCGACTGTGCTCGAGGCGCGGTTCGCGACATAGACAAAGCGGCCGTTCGGATGGACATGGATCGTGCCGGCAGCCTGGCGCCCGTGGATGTTGCCGGGCTCGGCCAAGGTGCCCTTGCTGAACAGCGGCGTCGGCGAAAGCCGGTCGCCGTCGATCGCGAACATGTCGAGCCGGTTTTGGCGCTCCAGCGACACATAGACCCATGGCTTTGCCGGATGAAAATCGAGATGGCGCGGGCCAAACCCATAACCGCCGCCCGGTGCCACCGAAACCTCCCCGGTCAACAGCCCGTCCTCGTAACGGAACACTTTTAGGGCGCCCGGCTCCTCGGGCTTGCCGGCGGCGGCGTCATGGCCGCGGGTGACCAGAATCGCCAGCCGGTTGTCGAGGCCGACCCGCACCTGATGCCCGTAGATGCCGGGGTCGATCGCCTCCGTCTGCGCGACCTCGGCGCCGGGCGTGAAGTCGGGGTTGACCCGATAAACCTTGAGACCGCTCGGATTACTGAACGCCACCAGTAGGTTGCGCGATGGAACGTCGCTCGTCATGTGGATCGGCCGGGTCGGCAGTGCGATCGGCGTCCCATGCGGCATCAAGGCGCCGTTCGCCGGATCGATGCGCAGCGCGCTGACATGGTGTTTGTCGCCGACAATGCCGCCGATACCCGACGCGCTATTGCTCGACGCGACATAGAGATACTGCCGCGAAGCGTGCGGCCAGACGTAATGGACATTGGCTGGCAGAGTGACGGTGGCGCGCCGCCTCAAGCTCGCGTCGTCGACATCGACTTCGTAATGAGTAAGTTGCGGTCCAATGCTCGCGTAAAGCATTACGTCTGTGGGCACAGCGCCACCTCCCTCGAAGGCAATTGGAAACACTCCGGCCGGCAGCATAAGCGGCGCGGCGGCTCGATCGAAGCGTCATCGACGACCTAACGCCTCTCTGCTCGATCGCGAGAGACGGCGTATCCGCGCGGTGGGCGGCTCATGAACTGGCTCCGCCGAACCGAACGCGGGTTAGACCGCGGCGCGGTTCGTGCTGCTTTGCGCCGGGTCGCCGTAGAGGTCGCGGGCGCGCTTTTCAAAGGCGCCGACCATGCGCCGCACCGCCTCGCCGAACAAGACTTCGATGACCCTTTGCATCAGCCGCGATTTGAACTCGAAATCGACAAAGAAATCGATGCGGCAGCCCTCCGGCACCTTTTCGAAAATCCAGTGGTTGTTCAGATAGCGGAACGGGCCTTCGGCATAGGTCACGTCGATCTTGCGCGGCGGGTCGAGCGTCACTCGCGAGGTAAACCGCTCGCGAAACATTCTGAAGCCGATGATCAGGTCGGCGACGACGAGATGCGGCTGGCGCTCGCGAATGCGCGCGCCGCGGCACCACGGCAGAAATTCGGGATAGCGCTCGATGTCGGCGACCAAAGCGAACAGCTGCTCCGGCGTGTAGGGAAGCACACGCTGCTCGGCATGGGTCGGCATCGCGGCGGGTTCAGCCGAAGGCAGCGAGTTTGGCGGTGCGGGCGGCGCGCAGCCGGGCGAAATCCTCGCCCGCATGATAGGACGAGCGGGTCAGCGGCGAGGCTGCGACCAGCAGAAAGCCTTTGCCGAGCGCATGGCTTTTATAGCCGGCGAATTCTTCCGGGGTCACAAACCGGGCAATCGCGTGATGCTTTGGCGTCGGCTGCAAATATTGGCCGATCGTCAGAAAATCGACTTGCGCCGTGCGCAAATCGTCCATGACCTGATGCACCTCGGTCCTGTCCTCTCCGAGCCCGACCATGATCCCCGATTTCGTGAACATCGCCGGTTCGAGCCGCTTCGCTTGGTCGAGCAGGCGCACCGAGTGGAAATATCGCGCGCCTGGTCTTACCTCGGCGTAAAGACGCGGCACGGTTTCGAGGTTGTGGTTGAACACGTCGGGCCGGGCCGCGACGACGGTTTCGAGCGCGCTCTCCTTGCGCAGGAAATCGGGCGTCAAAACCTCGATCGTGGTTGTGGGTGCCGCCGCCCGAATCGCCGCGATGGTTCGAGCAAAGTGCTGCGCCCCGCCGTCGTCGAGATCGTCGCGGTCGACCGAGGTCACGACGACATGCGACAGCCCGAGCGCCGCTACGGCTTGGCCGACGTGGTCCGGCTCATCGGGGTCGAGCCGGTCGGGTCGCCCGGTGGCGACATTGCAAAAGGTGCAGGCGCGCGTGCAGACCCGGCCGAGGATCATGACCGTCGCGTGCTTTTCTTTCCAGCATTCCCCGATGTTGGGGCAGGCGGCTTCCTCGCAAACGGTGTTCAGCTGCAATTCGCGCATCAGCCGCCGCGTTGCCTGATATTCGGGTGAGCCCGGCGCCTTGACGCGCAGCCAGTCGGGCTTGCGCGGGATCGGGCTGTCCGGCCGATGCGCCTTTTCCGGGTGTCGCAGGATTGCGGGCGCCACGGCGCTCGAAATCGTCATCGGCTAGAAGTGGATGGCGAACGAGCGAGGGTCAAGCACGCTCTCGCGCACGGGCGGTGTGCCTGCCGCGGCATGGTCCGGGTTATGCCTCCCCTGCTTTGCGATGTTTGTCGCAACGTCTTGCCGGCCGCCGCGTCACCCGGGATCCAGCCGCGCCGACCGGGTCAAAACCCGCCGAATATTTGCAATTCCTAGCGGCATGCTTCGCTGAAGTCGCGCAGCGGGTCGACGTGGCGGTCAACCCAAGTCGAGCGCACCTCCTCCAGGCTCATGTTCGGCGCGAGAATAGGCGTCAATGATAATTTCTTGCTACCGTATCGGCACATTCGACAACGCGCGTCGATGACGTCAAGCGGATGCGGTTTGCCAAGCCGTAGATAACCATGAGAGAAGCTGCGTCCTCGCGCTTATTTTGCAGGGCGTCGGTATAAAATTTAGCGGCTTCTTCGAGGAACCTGCCGAATAAGGCCTCTCGTTTGTCTTTTTCCGCAGCCAACCGTTGCGTCCTCGATTGTGCCTGCTGGGTCATCCACGAAGTAGCAAACGATGTAAGGCCGCCGATCGCGGTCCCCGCCAACGCCGCCAGCGCCGATATGTAAGCGGTATCCATCGCGGCCGCTGCCAGGACCGCCGCCTGTCAGCAGTGTCCTAAAAGTGGATCGCCCGCCCATAGGCGTCGAGCACGGCCTCGTGCATCGTCTCCGACAGGGTCGGGTGCGGAAAAATCGTGCCGATCAACTCGGCCTCGGTCGTTTCCAGGGTCTTGGCGATGGTATAGCCCTGGATCAGCTCGGTGACCTCGGCGCCGACCATATGCGCGCCCAACAGCTCGCCGGTCTTGCCGTCGAACACGGTCTTGACCATGCCTTCCGGCTCTCCGAGGGCGATCGCCTTACCGTTGCCGATAAACGGAAAATGTCCGATTTTGACCTCGTAGCCGGCGTCACGCGCGGCTTTTTCGGTCAGCCCGACGCTGGCAACCTGCGGGCGGCAATAAGTGCAGGCCGGGATGTTGCGGACATCGAGCGGGTGCACGTCGTTGACTCCGGCGATGTGCTCGACGCAGATCACACCTTCGTGGCTCGCCTTGTGCGCGAGCCAGGGCGGGCCGACGACATCGCCGACCGCGTAGATGCCGGGCTCTCCGGTGCGCAACCATTCATCGACGACAACATGGCTGCGTTGGACCTCGACACCGGTGTTTTCGAGGCCGATATCCTCGACATTGCCGACGATGCCGACTGCGAGAATGACCTTTTCAACCGAAACCTCCGACAACGTGCCACCGGCTTCGATCCGCGCTACCACCTCGGCACCGGTGCGCTCCAGGGTCTTGACCGTCGCCCCGGTAAAGATCTTTATCCCCTGCTTTTCGAATGACTTGCGGGCGAATAAGGAGACTTCGTCGTCCTCAACCGGCAAAACCCGGTCGAGCACCTCAACTACCGTAACATCCGCTCCCATATCATTGTAAAAACTCGCAAACTCAATTCCTATCGCCCCCGACCCGACGACCAGTAGAGATTTCGGGATCGCGCCGGGAACCATCGCCTCTTTGTAGGTCCACACCCGTTCGCCGTCGGGTTCAATGCCCGGCAAGGTGCGCGCCCGCGCCCCGGTTGCCAAAATGATGTGCGGTGCAGTCAGGTCGGCAACCGGTCTGCCGTCCCTTTCGACCGAAAGTCGTCCCTTGCCGGCAAGCCGACCCTGGCCGTCGAACACTTCGACCTTGTTCTTTTTCAACAGGTAGGCGACCCCGTTCGACAATTGCTTGGCGACCGCTCGCGAGCGCGCGACGACTTTCCCCGCATCGTAGCGGATATCATTGGCCGAAAACCCGTATTGATCGAGATGTTGCAAGATGTGGTAAATCTCGGAGCTGCGTAGCAGCGCCTTGGTTGGGATGCAACCCCAATTGAGACAGATGCCGCCCAGATGCTCGCGCTCGACCAAGGCTGTGTTCATCCCGAGCTGCGCTGCACGGATCGCCGCTACGTAGCCGCCCGGCCCGCCGCCGACGACGATCAGGTCATATGAATTGTCCGGCATGGCGGGGTCGCGGTGCCTTACAGCAGCATAGTCAGCGGGTCTTCGACGAGCTTTTTGAAGCCGGCGAGGAACTTCGCGCCGACCGCCCCGTCGACGGCGCGGTGGTCGCAGGACAAGGTGCAGCTCATGACCGTCGCCACCGCTAGCGCACCGTTCTTGACGACCGGGCGCTGCTCGCCGGCGCCGACGGCGAGAATGCCGCCGTGCGGCGGGTTGATCACCGCGGCGAAATCGCGAACTCCGAACATGCCGAGGTTTGAGATCGAAAAGGTCCCGCCCTGGAATTCTTCCAGCTTCAGCTTGCCGGCGCGGGCGCGGGCGGCGAGATCCTTGGTTTCGTTGGCGATGGTCGCAAGTCCCTTGCGGTCGGCCTGCTTGACGATCGGGGTGATCAACCCGTCGTCGAGCGCCACGGCGACAGCGATGTCAACGGTGTCCCATTGCAGGATCGCCTCATCGCTCCACGATGCGTTCGCCGCCGGCACCTGACGCAAGGCGAGTGCCGCGGCCCGGATCACAAAATCGTTGACTGAAATCCTGTGAGAATCTGATTTTGCGTTAAGTTCTTTGCGAAAGCTTAGCAGCTCATCGATTTCGCAGTCGATCGTCAGGTAGAAATGCGGGACCGTCTGCTTTGACTCGGTCAGCCGCCGGGCGATGACCCGACGCATCGCGTTGAGCGGCCGCTCGGTGTAGGGCAGATTGCCGACAAGCGCGATCACCCGCTCCTTCGACAGGATCGTCGCGGAGATTGGCTCGATGGGTTGCGCTGTCGCCCGGGCTGCGGCTGGTGCAGTAGGGGGCGGGGCGGATTCGGCAGCCGGCGCACGCACCGCGGTCAGCGTGGCCTCGATATCCGACTTGACGATCCGCCCTTGCGGCCCCGAGCCGGAGATCGTGGCGAGATCGAGCCCGGCCTGCTGGGCCATCCGGCGCGCGAGCGGGCTGGCGAAAATCCGCCCGTCATGACCGTTGCCGACGGTGAGCGGCGGCGCGGTTTCGGACGGCTGCGCGATTTCCCGATCAGCCGGCGGTGCCGGAGCAGCAGGGACCGCAGGCGCGGAAGCCGGCCCCGCGAATTTGGCGAGCGCCGATGAATCCTCGTCCTCGCCGAGCAGCAGTGCTATCGGCTGGTTGACCTTCACCCCCTGCGCGCCCTCGGGAACCAGAAGCTTGCCGATCCGGCCGTCATCGACGGCTTCGACTTCCATCGTCGCCTTGTCGGTTTCGATTTCCGCGAGCACGTCGCCCGAATGGACCTCGTCGCCCTCGTGCTTCAGCCATTTGGCGAGGTTGCCCTCGGTCATCGTCGGCGACAGCGCCGGCATCAGGATTTCGATCGGCATGTCCCAATAACCTGATGAAGGGTCATTGCGAGGTGGCCGGAGGCCGTCGAAGCAATCCCGAGACGGTTGTGCTCCGCCCACCGGGATTGCTTTGCTCCGCTCGCAATGACATTGATTTTCGGCTACCGGTAGGCGACTTCGCGGGCGGCGGCGGCGATATCCTCGACCTGCGGCACGGCGAGATGCTCGAGGTTGGCGGCGTAGGGCAACGGCACGTCCTTGCCACTGACCCGCTTGACTGGCGCGTCGAGCCAGTCGAAGCACTGTTCCATGATCAGCGCCGCGATTTCGGCACCGATGCCGGCAAACGGCCAGCCCTCTTCGACGGTGACGATGCGGTTGGTTTTTTTGACCGAAGCGGCGACGGTATCGGCGTCGAACGGCCGCAGGCTGCGCAGATCGATGACTTCCGCCGAAATCCCCGCTTTCTCGAGTTCCTCGGCGGCCTGCAACGCCAGTTTGACCATGCGCGAAAACGCGGTGATCGTCACGTGGTCGCCGGCCCGCGCGATGCGCGCCCTGCCGATCGGCACGAGATATTCGGGATCGTCGGGCACGGCAAAGCTCTCGCCGTAAACCAGCTCGTGTTCGAGAAAGACGACCGGGTTCGGGTCGCGGATCGCCGATTTCAGCAAGCCCTTGTGATCAGCGCCGGTGAAGGGCGCTACGACCTTGAGCCCGGGGCAATGCGCATACCAGCTCGCGTAGCACTGCGAATGCTGGGCCGCGACACGGGCAGCGATGCCGTTTGGACCGCGAAAGACGATCGAGCAGCCCATTTGACCGCCTGACATATAGCGCGTCTTTGATGCTGAATTTATAATCTGGTCAATTGCCTGCATCGCAAAGTTGAAGGTCATGAATTCGACGATCGGGCGCAGTCCGGCAAAACCCGCGCCGACGCCGAGCCCGGCAAAGCCCTGTTCGGTAATCGGCGTGTCGATGACCCGCCGTGCCCCGAACTCCTGCAGCAGACCCTGGCTAACCTTGTAGGCGCCTTGATACTCGGCAACCTCCTCGCCCAACAAAAATACCGTGTCGTCACGACGCATTTCTTCGGCGATCGCATCGCGCAGCGCCTCGCGCACGGTAATCGTGCGGGTGGTGCCGGTGTATTCAGGCTCCTCCCTTGGGGCCGCGCGCGCCGGTGCCAAAGGAGCAGCACGCGGCGCCGGTTGCGGTGACCGCGCCCGCGGCCTTTCCGGGGGCGGAGCCGGCTCATGTCCGTTGGCCGAGGGCATCGGCCGATCGCCGACGGCCATGTCTTCGCCGTTGCCAGCGATCAGAGCGATCGGAGTGTTGACGGCGACGTGGTCGGTGCCTTCGGGAATGACGATCCTGGCGAGCACGCCTTCATCGACCGCCTCGACTTCCATTGTCGCCTTGTCGGTTTCAATCTCGGCGAGCACGTCGCCCGAATGCACCGCGTCACCCTCGCGTTTGAGCCAGCGCGCGATCTTGCCCTCGGTCATCGTCGGCGACAGCGCCGGCATCAGGACTTCGGTAGCCATGCTTATCGCAATCTCCCGCGGCCCGGCCGCGTACCGGAGCCCGATTTCGCCCTTTCGGGCCGTGTTCGATCATAGACTAATCGGCGCCGGGTCAGGCGTCGACCAGCACGTCCGTCCACAGCTCGGCGGGATCGGGCTCCGGGCTGTCTTGGGCAAATTGCGCGGCCTCGGCGACGCGGCCGCGGGCTTGCGCCTCGATCTCCTTCAGCTCGGTTTCGTCGGCGCCGCCCTCGACCAGACGGCGGCGCGCCTGGTCGATTGGGTCGTGCTCGGCGCGCATCCGATCGACCTCGTCGCGGGTGCGATATTTGGCCGGGTCCGACATCGAATGCCCGCGATAGCGATAGGTCATCATTTCGAGGATCAGCGGCCCCGGCCCCGAGCGCGCATGTTCGGTGGCGGCGAGCCCGGCCTCATGCACGGCGAGCACATTCATGCCGTCGACCTGCTCGCCTGGGATGCCATACGCCGTGCCGCGGTGGAACAGATCGGTGCGGGCCGAAGCGCGGTCGATCGAGGTGCCCATGCCGTAGCGGTTGTTTTCGATGACATAGATAATCGGCAGCTTCCACAGTGCCGCCATGTTGAAGCTTTCGTAAACCTGACCTTGATTGATCGCGCCGTCGCCGAGATAGGTGACCGAGATCAGTCCGTCGTCGCGATAACGATGGGCAAAGGCGAGCCCGGTGCCGATCGGCACCTGCGCGCCGACGATGCCGTGCCCGCCAAAAAAGTTCTTGTCGCGGCTGAACATGTGCATCGAGCCGCCCTTGCCGTGCGAATAGCCGGTGCGGCGTCCGGTCAATTCGGCCATCACCCCCTTTGGGTCCATGCCGCAGGCCAGCATGTGGCCGTGATCGCGATAGGAGGTGACGATCGTGTCGCCTTCCTTCAGCGCGGCCTGCATGCCGACGACCACCGCCTCCTGGCCGATATAGAGGTGACAAAAGCCGCCGATCAGGCCCATGCCGTACATTTGCCCGGCGCGCTCCTCAAAGCGGCGGATCAGCAGCATGTCGCGGTAAAAGCCGAGCAATTCCTTTGGCGACGCGTCGATCTCGGCGACGCCGACCGGCTTGCCCTTGCGTGTTGCCGCCATTTCGTTTCCTCCGGGCGCCCGCCCAAAATCCCGTCGAAAGCCGGGCGGAGCATGCCGGCAGAGAGCGGGCTTTGCAACCGCGACCTATTCAAATCGTTGGCGGCAAAGCCGAAATCGGGGCTGCAAGGTTTGCCGACTGTGGCGAACACGCCTCACCGTGCCGAGGCGGGTGTGTCCCTCATGATGACCAGTTCGTTCGGCGCGACAAGGTTCAGGGTCGCGCGCACACGCTCGTCGAGCAGATCGGGATCGAGATGATCGGGGCTCAACTCCGACACGTTCCGGGTCAGCGCCTGGCGTTCCGATTGGAGCGCGGCGAGATGAGCCTCTTTGGTTTGAATCTGCTCGGTCAGGCGCCGCCAGGCAAGCAGCCCCCGGTCGCCGATCACGAGATTATAGGCGAAGTAGCCCGTGAGCGCGATGCCAAAGGCCGGGCCGATAAGGGCTCGCGCCCACCGCCGTAATCTGCGCGTCCAGTACATGGCAAAACTGGATCACCGGCGACGGCGCGCGTCAACCGCAGCGTGACACGCCTAGCGCTTCTGGGCGAGAATTGAGCGGCCAGCGTAAACCGCGGAAGCGCCGAGCTGCTCTTCGATTCGGATGAGCTGATTGTACTTTGCGAGGCGGTCGGAACGCGATAGCGACCCGGTCTTGATCTGGCCGGCATTGGTGGCGACCGCGAGGTCGGCGATCGTCGCATCCTCGGTCTCGCCCGAGCGATGCGAAAAGACCGTGCCCCAGGCGGCGCGCTGCGCGATTTCGACTGCCTCGAGCGTCTCGGACAACGTGCCGATCTGGTTTACCTTGACCAGAAGCGCGTTGGCGGCCCGACGTTCGATGCCTTCGCGCAGCCGTTCGGGGTTGGTGACAAAGACGTCGTCGCCGACGAGTTGGATTTTGCCGCCAAGCTCGCGGGTCAGCAATTCCCAGCCGTCCCAATCGTCCTCGGCCATTCCGTCCTCGATCGACACGATCGGATAGCGGTCCACAAGCTCCCGCCAATAGGCCGCGAGCGCCGCCGAATCGAGGGTCTTGCCGTCGAGCCGGTAGGTGCTGTCGCGGTAGAACTCGCTCGCCGCCGGGTCGAGCGCCAGCACGACATCGTCGCCCGGGCGATAGCCGGCGGCTTCGATCGCCTGCACGATAAAGCCGAGTGCCGCGTCGGCCGAGGCGAGGTTTGGCGCAAACCCGCCCTCGTCGCCGACATTCGTGTTGTGACCGGCATCGGCGAGTTTCCGCCGCAAGGTGTGAAAGATCTCGGAACCGGCGCGGATCGCCTCGGTCGCGGACGCGGCGCCAACCGGCACCACCATGAATTCCTGGATGTCGATCGGGTTGTCGGCGTGCACCCCGCCATTCAGGATGTTCATCATCGGCACTGGCAAGGTGCGGGCAAAGACGCCGCCGACATAGCGGTAAAGCGGCTGGCCGAGATCGGCGGCGGCGGCCTTGGCGGCAGCGAGGCTGACGCCGAGGATCGCATTGGCGCCGAGGCGAGCCTTGTTCGCGGTGCCGTCGAGCTCGATCAAAGTGCGGTCGATCGCCAACTGATCGGAAGCGTCAAAGCCCGACAGCGCGTCGAAGATCTCGCCGTTGACCGCCTCGACCGCTTGGCGCACGCCGCGCCCGCCATAGCGCGGCTCACCGTCGCGCTTTTCGATGGCCTCATGCGCCCCGGTCGAGGCCCCCGAGGGCACTGCCGCGCGACCCATCGTGCCGTCGTCGAGCGTCACCTCGACCTCGACCGTCGGATTGCCGCGGCTGTCGAGGATCTCGCGGGCGTGGATGTCGGCGATCGCGGTCATGTTGAGCTCCGTCAGAAGCGTCCCTCACCCAGCCCTCTCCCCGCGCGGGGAGAGGGAAGACCTGATTTATGAAAAAAGACTGGCCGGGCGCGCCTTGGCAAGGCGGTCGAAGGCGATCAGCGTCTCGAGTAGTTCGGGCAGCGCCTTCAACGGTATCATCGTCGGGCCCTCGCACGGCGCACGGTCGGGATCCGGGTGGGTCTCGATAAAGATCGCGGCGACACCGACAGCGACGGCGGCGCGGGCGAGCACCGGCGCGAATTCGCGCTCGCCTCCCGAGCGGTCGCCGAGGCCGCCGGGCTGCGCTACCGAATGGGTGGCGTCGAACACCACCGGGTAGCCGGTCTGTGCCATGATCGGCAATGCCCTGAAATCCGTGACCAGGGTGTTATAGCCAAAGCTCGCGCCACGCTCGCACAGCAAGATTTGCTGGTTGCCGGTCGAGGCAATCTTCGCCGCGACGTGTTTCATGTCCCAGGGCGCCAGAAACTGGCCCTTCTTGACGTTGACCGGCTTGCCGGTAGCACCCGCGGCGAGCAGCAGGTCGGTCTGGCGGCAGAGGAATGCCGGCGTTTGCAAGATATCGACCACTTCGGCCACCGGCGCGCATTGCTCTTTTTCGTGCACGTCGGTGAGCACCGGCAAGCCGGTCCTCTCGCGCACCTCGGCGAGGATCGGCAAGCCCTCGTTGAGCCCGATGCCGCGCGCCCCGGCGAGCGAGGAGCGGTTCGCCTTGTCGAATGAGGTCTTGTAGATCAGGCCGATTCCGAGCTTCCCGGCGATCTCAGCCAATGCCGCACTCATCTCAAGCGCATGCGCCCGCGATTCCAGCGTGTTCGGTCCAACGATGAAGACCAGCGGCAGGTCGTTGCCGAGGATGATGTTGCCAACCGCGACGTGACGAGGTGTCATGATGAGAAATTCCGCAAGGGCCTTAATATCATCGCGCCGCGAAAGCGGGGGTCCAGGCCGGCCGACGAGGCGCTTGCCGCTGGATTCCCGCGATCGCGGGAATGACGGAATGGAGACGGAGAAATACCGATTTAATCTTCACCCCTCACACTAGGCGCGACTGGTCGCGCGCGGCGCGGATAAACGAGGTGAACAGCGGGTGCGGGGCAAACGGCCTCGATTTCAATTCGGGGTGGAACTGCACGCCGACAAACCACGGGTGATCGGGGATCTCGACAATCTCGGGCAGCTCCCCATCGGGTGACATGCCGGAGAAGCGCAACCCCGTCGCTTCGAGTCGCTCCTTGTAGTGGATATTGACCTCGTAGCGGTGGCGATGGCGCTCGCTGATGTGCTCGGCATCGTAAATTTCAGCCACCCGGCTCCCCGGCGCCAGGACAGCCGGATAGGCGCCGAGCCGCATCGTGCCGCCGAGGTCGTCGGTGGAATTGCGCCGTTCGACGGTGTTGCCGCGGCTCCACTCGGTCATCAGCCCGACGACCGGATGGCGGCACGGCCCGAACTCGGTCGAACCCGCTCCCGGCAGATCGGCCAAGTCCCGCGCCGCCTCGATGATCGCCATGTGCATGCCAAAGCAGATGCCGAAATACGGCACCCGGCGCTCGCGGGCAAAGCGCGCGGCTTTGATCATGCCGTCGGTGCCGCGCACGCCAAAGCCGCCCGGCACGAGAATGCCGTGCACACCGTCGAGCTTGTGCACCGCCTCGGCTTCGGCCTCGAACACCTCCGAATCGATCCAGTCGAGATCGACCCCGACATTGTTGGCGAGGCCGCCATGTGTCATCGCCTCGGCCAGCGATTTGTAGCTGTCCGGCAGATGCGTGTATTTACCGACGATCGCGATTGTGACCCGGCCTTCGGGTTTGTGGATCAGCTCGACGATTTCGTTCCAGCGCTCGAGATCGGGTTCCGGCGCCTTGACCCCGAAATGTGCGCAGACTTCGCGATCGAAGCCCTCGGCATGATAGGCGGCGGGTACGCCGTAGATCGTGTCGACGTCGATCGCCGGGATGACCCGGCTTTCGCGCAGATTGCAGAACAGCGCGATCTTGCGCCGCGCCGCAAGCGGAATCGGGCGGTCACACCGGCATAAGAGGATATCGGGCTGAATGCCGAGTGCAAGGAGTTCCTTGGTCGAATGCTGAGTGGGCTTGGTCTTCAGTTCGGCCGCCGACGGGATATACGGCACCAGGGTCAAGTGCACGAACATGACCCGTTCGCGCCCTAATTCGTAGCCGAGCTGGCGAATCGCCTCGAGGAACGGCAGGCTTTCGATGTCGCCGACGGTGCCGCCAATCTCGCACAAGACGAAATCCTCGCCGTCGAGATCGGCCTGGATGAACTCCTTGATCGCGTCGGTGACGTGCGGGATGACCTGAACCGTGGCACCGAGATATTCGCCGCGGCGCTCGCGCGCGATCACCGTCGAATAGATCCGGCCGGTCGTGACCGAATCGCTGCGCCGTGACGGAACCCCGGCATAGCGCTCGTAATGGCCGAGATCGAGATCGGTCTCGGCGCCGTCATCGGTGACATAGACCTCGCCGTGCTGGTACGGGCTCATTGTGCCCGGATCGACGTTGAGGTAGGGGTCGAGCTTGCGCAGCCGGACCTTGAACCCGCGCGCCTGCAGCAGCGCGCCGAGCGCGGCGGCCGACAGGCCCTTGCCGAGAGAGGAGACCACGCCGCCGGTAATAAAGATAAACCGCGTCATGGAATCTCACCCTATAGCATCGGGCGTGGTCGTCCTATTGGTAAATGACGGCTGTCGTCCGGCGCCTGTGGAAGGAGCGCGCCGCCCGTGGGCGAAACCGATCGGGGGCGCGGTCCCGGAGCCGGGTCGGCGGGTCAGTGGGCGAGCGGCGCCGCGGGCGGCGCCGGTTTGGCCGGGGCCGCAGGCGCGGCCGGCGCCAAAGGAGGCGCTGGACCAAGTGGAACCGCGGGATTTGCCGGAATGGCCGGGCCGTCCTGATCGATGATCGACACGGGGGCGCGCTCGCGATTGTGCAACACGACCAGCAGCACGCTCGTGGTCATGAAAGCGGCGGCGAGAATTGCCGTGGCGCGTGTCAGCAGGTTCGCGGTCGAGCGGCCGGTCATGAACCCCGACATGCCGCCGCCGCCCATGCCGAGCGCCCCGCCCTCGCTCTTTTGCAAGAGGACGACGCCGACAAGGGCGATCGCGACCATGATGTGAACGGCCAGAAGCAGAATAATCATGGGCGGGTTTTAGCCGCTTCGCCACACCCTGGCCAGCCTTCCCGATCTGGCCTATCCGCAGCGATACGGGATCATCAAGGGATCCGCCGAATCGCCCATGTCGATCAATCGGTCATAAAGGGGTTACGGATCGCCAGCCCATCGGCGATCTGGCCGTGCGGCAGGTCTTCGGTCTAAAGCACATTGCACCGCGCCCGCGATGCCGACGCCAGGGTCAGGCTGTCGTAAATATTGAATCGAAAGCGCTCGGCCAGATTGAGCGCCAGTTCATGCGTTTCGAGGTCTACCGGCCTGACGCGGCAGACAGCCCGAACAGCGGCGAGAACATCTCGGACTTCGGCGATTGTCATCGCAAGTTTGCGAGTGGCGACAGAAACAAACTCGTTCAAGACCTGAACACTGATCACGCCGCCATGGGCGATCAGGTCCTCCGCCTTTTCTGATTTTGCCGGTTCCTCGGAGAGAAGATAAAGCAAAAGGTTGATGTCGAAAAAAGCGTTAGCCGCCTTCATTCGTTTCCATTCGCTCGAATTTGAACCCGGCAGGCAATCGACCGCGGTATTTCCGCAGCCGCGCGAGCACCTCTCGTGGGCCCGGTGCCTTAGTGATTTCCAGCGATCTCGATCCCGCTACCTCGATCTCGATCGAATCGCCCTCCCTTAGATCCAGCGCCTCCACAACCGGCCGCGGCAGCCGCACTGCAAGGCTATTACCCCATTTGGCAACCCGCATTTGTTGCCTTCTCTCATATGATTTACGTCCAATTTGGATATTATAGATTTGGCCACGTCACAACAAAGACGCGCGACGTTACTCAGCCGCAGCTGCGGGCGATCGCCCAAAACGAATCGGCGTCTAGGCTGGCGCCACCGACGAGCGCGCCGTCGACATCGGCGAGAGCGAGAATGGCGGCGGCGTTGCCGGGGTTGACCGAGCCGCCGTAGAGAATCCGCGCATCGGGCGCGAGGTCCGCGCGAATCGCCGCATGCATCGCCGCGATGTCGTCGAGCGTGGCGCTGAGCCTGGTGCCGATCGCCCAGATCGGCTCGTAGGCGACAATCAGCCGATCGCGCTCAAGGCCCTCCGGGATCGACCCCGCGAGCTGGGACGAGACCACTGCGATCGCCTCGCCGGCCTGCCGTTGCGCCTGAGTTTCACCGACACAGAGAATCGTCACCAATCCCGCGCGCCGGGCGGCCGCAACTTTGGCCCGGATATCGGCATCGGTTTCGCCATGGCCCTGGCGGCGCTCGGAATGGCCGAGGATCACATGACTGCACCCCGCATCGGCGAGCATCTCGGCGCTGAGATCGCCGGTGAAGGCGCCTTTCGGGGCCGGGTGGCAATCCTGCGCGCCGAGCCCGACAGCGCTGCCGGCGATCGCGTCATGGACCGGCGCCAAGAGGGTCGCCGGCGGGCAGATCACCAGATCGCAACGGAGCCCCTCCCCGCCTGCCACGGCTCGCGCCCGCCGCGCCAGTTCGCCCGCCAAGGCGACGCCGTCGGCGCGCAACCCGTTCATTTTCCAGTTGCCGGCAACAAGCTTTTTTCGGTTCGGCATTCTCGCGTCTCCGGCCAAACCGGCCGAGGGAGTTGCGGCCCCGCCGGCGGCTGCCTATCATTCGCGCAACAACGATCACACCGGCGCCGGAGTGGGTCAACCTCCCCTCGGCCATCACGAGAGGCTATCGCCTCGATGCTGCAGGCAATTCGCTCGAAGGCCGGGTCCGTCGTCGTCAAGGGCCTGTTCGCCCTGCTGATCATGACATTCGGGATCTGGGGGATCGGCGACATTTTTCGCAACCGCCCGACCGACACCGCGGTCGCCGCGGTCGGCGGCCAGAGCATCGACGCGAACGCGCTGCAGACAGCGCTTCAGCCCGCGCTCGAACGGCTGAGCACACAACTCGGGACCCAAGTCGATCTGCGTCAAGCCAAGCAGATGGGAGTTGTCGAACAAGTGCTCGGTCAGCTGGTCGACGACAACCTTCTCGACCAGGAGGCGCAGCGCATGCAGCTCGACGTCTCCGACAGCGTGATTCGTGACAGTATCACCCAGGACCCGATGTTTCGCCGCGCCAATGGGGTGTTCGACCGGGATGCGTTCAATGCCCTGCTGGCGGCGAACCACATGACCGAGCCCGAATATGTCAACAGTATCCGTCGCGACATCCCGCGCGAGGATTTGCTGCTCGCGGTAACCGTGGGCGCCGCCGCGCCGCCGGCGATGGTCGACCGGCTCTATCGATATCGCGATGAAAAGCGCGTCGCCGACATCGTGACGCTGCCCGACAACGCCACCGCCGATGCCGGGCAGCCGACTGATGCCGAGCTGACCAAATTCTATGACGCGCATCAAGACACGTTTCGCGCGCCCGAATACCGTAATTTTACGCTGGCGAGCCTGACCCCGTCCGATCTCGCGCCAAAGATCGACATCCCCGAGGCCAAGCTGAAAAGCGCCTACGACCAGCGGCAGGACGAATTCGTTTTGCCCGAGCGTCGCGACGTGCAGCAAATCCTCGCACCCTCCGAGGGCCAGGCCAAGGCCGCAGAGGCAGCCCTTGCCGCGGGCAAGGATTGGACCGAGGTCGCCCGCACGATCGCCGGGCAGGACCCGCAGACCATCGATCTCGGCCTGATGAAGCGCGAGGAATTGCCGCAGAACCTGGCCGATGTCGCCTTTGGCCTCGAGCTGAACAAACCGAGCCAACCGATCAAATCCGCGCTCGGCTGGCACATTCTGAGGGTCGTCAGGATCGTGCCGCCGACAACCCAGAGCTTTGATGAAGCGAAGGCTAAATTGCAGGCCGACCTCGCCCACAATGAGGCCGTCGATCGCCTGTACACGGTCGCCAATCGTGTCGACGACGCGCTGGCGGGCGGTGCGACGCTTGATGAAGCCGCGGCAAAGTTCGGGTTGAAAAGATCCGTCGTCGCGTCTGTCGATGAAAAAGGTCTCGGTCGCGACAGCCAAAAGGTGGCGCTCCCGGTGTCGCCAACCGAGGTGCTCAAACTCGCTTTTACGACCGAGGAGGGGCGGACGAGCCGAGTCACGCAAGCCTCGGACGGCGCCATTTTCGTGCTGCATATGGACAAAATCGTGCCGCCGACGGTCCGCCCGCTCGCCGAGGTCAAAGATAAGGCGGTCGCCTCCTGGCAGATCGAAAAGCGCAAGGAGATCGTGGCGAAACAGGCTGAGGCCTTGGCTGGCGAGGTCACGCAGGGGACGCAGCTTGCGGCCGTCGCCGCGGCCAAGGGTTTGAAAGCGGTGAACTCGCCGCCGTTTCAGCGGCAATCCGAAAACGCGACCGGCGTGCCGCCGGCGTTGGTTGACAAGCTATTCGCGGCGAAGCCCGGGGGCGTCGTCACCCTGTCCGACGCGACCGGGTCCTATGTCGCGCAATTGGCCAAGGTCGAGGCCCCGCAAGCCGCCGCCACCCCCGAGCTGTCGCGCGAGGTTACCGCCGGCATCCAGGCTGACCTCGGCGAGGAATACACGCGGGCACTGCGCGCTCGTTTCCCCGTCGAGATTCATCGCGACACGCTCGACCGGCTGTTCTGATGGCCTAGCCGATCTGCGCTTGTCGCAGAATAACCCACGCATAGAGCAGAACGGCGGCTCGTCAAGCCCTTACATGCGGTTGCGACGACGCCGGATCAGGCCTAACCCCAGCAGGGCACCGGCAAGGAGAGACCGGCTGGCCGGTTCGGGCACCGCGGTTGACTGCGAGGTAATCAGAACATCATCGAGCAGCTCACCTTCAACTGATCCGGGTGGGTCATTGCTCTGAAAGGTCAGGAACGACGACGTGGGTGCCGTCACCGTGATCATAGCATTCGAAACTATGCCGGAGCTATTGTCATTACTCGCAAGAACGAATGTTTTGTCATATGGTCCAAACGTAACAGTCACTGAGTCCGTGGGACCACGCTGCGAGCCGATAAGGTCGAAGCTTAATAGATAGGTGGTGCCGGGATTGAGGGTAATCGAGCTATTCGATTGAAGGACGCCAACAGGATTGCCGCCTGTTCCATCCATATCAACGCAATTTCCCGACTCGGGCGGCGCGCAGAGGCTGCCGAAAAGCGCCCCGCCAACGATGTCGACATTGGTGCCGTCGATGGTATGAAGGGCTCCGACGGCGGTAGCGCCCAATTGAGGGGTAAGCTCGTCAAAATTTTCACTCAACAAGACCGCGGCATGGCTTGGCCAGGTGGCGAACGCGCCGAGCGTCAATGCTGCCGCGGTTGGTAGAGGCAGGGCTCGCATTCCAACGCTCCTGTTGGACGCCGATCGTCAGGTGACCGCTGCGTCATTTAGCCGGTATCCCCTGGGTTCCGGGTCGCGGAGGACCCAAAAAATCGCACTTTCTAGCATCTTTGACAATAGCAATTCGCGTCGCGCGTGAATATGAGTTATTCTGAATGTCGCTTCCCTATACAGCACGCTAACGGAAAGCGTACAGTAAGATGGTATTTTCACGTCCAACCCAATTTTTTGGATTATCGCTTTCCAGACCCTCGAACGTCACCGCAAAGGCCAGACACCAACGGTAAGCGGGCCCGACAAACCGGAGGCTGATCACGGCGGTGTTGAGCCCACAGAGCGCAGAACCGAAGCGATGATCGGCATGCCAACCTCGTCGGGCAGGGTCATCACCGATTCGGGATGAAATTGGACGGCGGCGATCGGCAATTCCGCATGCTCGATCGCCATAATCACGCCGTCCGCGGTCTCGGCGGTTATCGACAGCGACGCCGGCAGTTCGGCGCGCCGCGCGTGAAGCGAATGATAGCGGCCGACGGTGAACTCGGTTGGCAAGCCGCGCAGCAACCTGCCGCCCAACGCACGCACCGTTGACGGCTTGCCGTGATACGGGGTCCCGAGCACATCGAGCGCGCCGCCGAAATACTCGACGATCCCTTGCAGCCCGAGGCAGACCCCGAAAACCGGCAATGCCCGCCCGATCGCGAGGTCGAGGGTCTCGTTGATCGCGAAGTCGCAAGGCCGCCCCGGCCCCGGCGACAGCACGACGAGGTCGGGTGCGGCGCCGCGCCGCAATTCGGCGCGCGCCATGTCGGGGCGCATCGTCACGACCTCGGCGGCGGTCGTGCGGATGTAATTCGCCAGGGTGTGGACAAACGAATCTTCGTGGTCGATCAGCAATACCTTGCGGCCGCGCCCGGCCCCCGAGACCGCCGCGGGCACCGGCGTCGCAGCGTGAGCCTTCTTGCCCCGGATCGCGCTGAACAGCGCCGCGGCCTTGAGCCGGGTTTCGGCCTCTTCGGCTTCGGGGTCACTATCGTAGAGCAGGGTGGCGCCGGCGCGCACTTCGCCGACGCCGTCCTTCATGCGGATCGTGCGCAGGGTCAGCCCGGTGTTCATATTGCCGTCGAAGGTGACGCGGCCGATCGCGCCCCCATACCAGCGGCGCGACGATCGCTCCTCCTCCTCGATAAAGCGGATCGCCCACAATTTTGGGGCGCCAGTCACGGTCACCGCCCAGGCATGGCTCAAAAATCCGTCGAGAGCGTCGAATTCCGGGCGCAATTCGCCCTCGACGTGGTCGACGGTGTGGATCAGCCGCGAATAAAGCTCGATCTGGCGCCGGCCGATAACGCGCACGCTGCCCGGAACCGACACCCGCGACTTGTCGTTGCGGTCGACATCGGTGCACATCGTCAATTCGCTCTCGTCCTTTGTCGAATTGAGCAATTCGCGGATGCGCTCGGCGTCTTCGACCGGGTCGCGGCCGCGGGCGATGGTGCCGCTGATCGGGCAGGTCTCGATCCGTCTTCCCTCGACCCGCACGAACATCTCGGGCGAGGCGGAGACCAGAAACTCGCCATCGCCGAGATTGATCAACCCGCCATAGGGCGCGGGATTGGCTTGCCTCAGCCGCTGAAAGACGACGCTCGGCAGGTCGGGGCAACGATCGGCGAACAGCTGTCCCGGGACCACCTCGAACAGGTCGCCGCGGACAAACGCCTCTTTGGCGCGTTCGACCAAGGCGGCATATTCACCCGGGCCGTGGTCGCTTTCGCTGGGGGCGAGCGCCGGCGCGCGGTCGGGGCGATAGGGTGCCGTCGCCGTCTGCCGCGACAACCCGACGGTCGACGCGCCGGCGAATTCGAACTCATAGCGACGGGTCGTTGCGATCTGGCGCATATGATCGACGACCAGGATCTCGTCGGGCAGGTACAGCACCAGGTCGCGCTGGTCCGCCGGCCGTGGCAGGCGCAACCGCATCGGTTCGAACTGGAACACGAGATCGTAGCCAAAAGCGCCGTAAAGACCGAAATGCTCGTCCTCGGCGCTGGCGAAAAGATCGACCATTGCGCGCAATACCGAAAACACCGAGGGCTGGCGGCTGCGCTGCTCTTCGGCAAAGCGCTCGATGGTCTCGGCGATTTCGCCGTCGATCCGGTCGTCGCCGGTTGGATCGAGCCGCACCGCCGCCATCCCCGAAAGCGCGCGTGCGATTGGCGGCAGCAGTACACGGCCGCGCGGGTTCAGCGCCTCGATCGCGAACCCTCGACCGCGCGCGGTAAAGGCCACGGGCGGGTCGATAAACCCCATATCCCAGCGCGTGTAGCGGCCGGGAAACTCGAAGCTCGACGAAAACAGCACACCGCGCCGGTCGTCGAGCGCCCGCGCCAATGCGTTGTCGGCCGGCTGATAGGCCTCTTCGCGGACTTCGCGTGCGACCGCGATGCCGCCCTTGGTGATGTAGCGGGTAACCTGCATGCGAAACCCCCTCCGCTGCAGGCCGCTTCGACGATCCCGGGAAACCCGCCCTTAGAAAAGCGAAGGCCGCCCGGAACTCCCGAGGCGGCCTCAATCGAAAACGTCAAGCGATGGCCGCCCGTGTCAGATGGGCCACCACCAGATTGACTGTGCCAATAAAACCATGGCGGAGTGGTTAGCAGATTATGTCCGGCCTCGCAATCGTTCCTTGATTTGGGTCCCACGCAGGTCTCGGAGGTCCCCCGGCACCCTCGGCTCGTTGCCGCGTACCCTCTTCACCGTGTTTTGATCGCTGGTCACCTTGGCATCGCCGCGAACCGCGATAAATAGCGCAACAGCCGCTTTGCGGTCGGCCCCTGGATATGGGAGAAGGTTCGTGCGGCGCTACCGTCCGACGATGCCGATGTTGTTCGGCTTGTGCATGATCTTGCTTGCTGGCTGCGCGCAGAGCGCTCCCACAATATCGCAAGCGCAGGTTCCGCCGATTAAACCGGGAATGGCGCGGGTTTGGTTTTTGCGGGGGTCGATATCGCCAAATCCGGGTGTCCAAGCATTCGCGCCGATGATCTATGCTAATGGGGCGCCGGTCGCGGCCATACCGCTCGGAACCGGGTTTTACCGCGACTTCGCGCCGGGAGCCTACCAGTTCACGGTGCAACCCTTCGGCCTCCCGACTGGTCAGGCAACCACCCTGCAACTAGCGCCGGGGACGGGGGCCTATCTCAACGTCGACTGGGTATCCAGCTGGACGCAGGGGTATCCGCCGGCGAGCTGGAATTTCGCGCCCAATACCTTCGCCATCCTGAAAATGCCGACGCAGGTCGCGCAGGCCTACCTCCCGACCTTGGGCTATCTCGGCGAGCGATAAACCCGCGGACGCGAGGACAGTCGCGCGCGGTTAGGTAGGCGCCTTAATCACGCTGCCGAACCGCCGGCCGGGACCGCATCTCGCGGCACGGTCGCAAAGCCTGGGTCATTCTTGCCTTCCCGACGGAGGCCTGGCGCAGGCCGCGACCCTGGGAGCGGGCGTCGGAGCGATTATCAGGATGACGCTCGCAACCGCGTGGACGAGAGGCAGCACGGCGGCTCACAATGCCGCGTGAGCGCCGCCTGCCGGCCCGAGGAGCCGGGGCCGAGGAGACAGTGAATGAAGGAAGGCTTTCGCATTTATGATACCGACACCCATATCGACCCCGGTGCCGATGTGTTGGAGAAATACGTCGATCCCGGCTTTCGCGAGCGGCTCGACGATTTGGCGCCCTATCGCGTTGCGATCAAGTCGCGCAGCGTCGATGGCGGCGTCCGCCACACCTACCGCTTTGAGAGCAAGCGCTATGAGCGCACCCTGGGCGAGGCCGAGTCGCGCCCGGGCTCACCCGACGGCCGGGTGTGGCGCGGCGAGCGGCGGCCCTTGCCCGGCGTCGTCGATGACCGCTCGGACAACCGTGTGTTCGACATGGATGCCGAGGGCTCGGACGTGCATTTCCTCGTGCCCTCGGTCTGGACCAGTGTCGTCGGCCTCCCGGATGTGTCGCTCGAAATCGGGCTGATCCGCGCCTATCACCGCCACATGCAGGAGTTTTGCGGCCCGTTCCCGGATCGTTTGAAGGGCCCGATCGTCGCCTCGACCCGCGACGTCGCGGAGGCGGTGCGCGAAATCCGTGAATGGGGCAAGTCGAAATGGGCGGTCGCAGTGCAGCCCTTGCTCGACAACGACCGGCCGGTCGATCACCCCGACCTCGAACCGATCTGGCGCGCCGCCGAGGAGCACGATTTGGCGGTCGCGCACCACAGCTTTACCTGGTCGCCGCCCTATTTCCCCGGCTACGAGGACATGTGGGACAATGTCTATCTGGCGCGATTGTGCTCGCACCCCTGGGGAGCGATGCGGTTTATGGCCGGGTTTCTCGCCGGCGGAATTTTGGACCGCTATCCGGCGCTGCGGCTTTGCGTCCTCGAATGCGGGTTTGGCTGGCTGCCGTTCTGGGTGCGGCGGATGGACGAGCAGGTCAGCTATGTCGGGCGCACCGCCAAATTAAAATATCTGCCGAGCGAGCATTTCGCCGCCGGGCGGGTGTTCTGCAACATCGAGGCGCATGAGCACGAGCCGATGTTCAACATGGTGACCGGCGCCTTGGGCGACGGCGTGTTGATGTTCGGCTCGGACTATCCGCACTATGAATCGTGGTTCCCGCACTCGGTCGACAAGATCCTCGAATGGCCGAGCCTGGGCCCCGACATTCGTCGCAAGCTGTTCTGGGAAAACGCCAATCGTTGTTTCAAGCAGACCTGAGTCCAACCGGCATGAGGCCGCGGCAGATTTGAATATGTTGAACTTATTTACGATTCGATCCCGCTACCTTTTCCTCGCTTTCCCGGCGTAGGCCGGGATCCACGCCCGCAGTGGATCCCGGCCTACGCCGGGATGACGAGTGCGAAGATGGCGCGCGCTTCCTTTTTCCGATGGAGACGCCGTCAGCACCCGGGTGGGCGTCGGGAGCCGCGCTCAGGCCGAGTGGCCGGCGTAGCTCGTCAGATCGATGAACTCGAGCACCGTGCCGTCGGGATCGTGAAAATAGGCGCGCGGACCATTAAGCACACCGCCTTGGCGGTCCTCCTCAAAGGTGATCTCGACGCCGTGGCTGCGCAGATGGTCGAGCGCCGCCTGGTATTCGCCGTCTGCTATGACAAAGGAATGGTGGACGCCGCCATGGTTGTCGAGCACCGGATTGATCGGCGGCTCGCGCTTGACCAGGATCAGGCAAGTCCCAGCCGCGTCGAGAAACGCCATCCGTCCGCCGCCTACCGTCTGCAAATGCCGGCAGCCGACCACGTCGGTGTAAAACCGCGTGCTGTTCGCGACGTCGCTGACCGGAATGCTGAAATGCGCAACAGCCGTGATCGCGACCATCTGGCCCCTCCCTTGGTGCTGAAGCCCTTATCATCGGACCGCAGCTTTGCCTGCGCCAGGGTTAAAGCTAAATCCTGGGACAGGAAAAGTTCATGTCCCAGTGTCCCAGCCAGAGCAGTTTCCGACCGAGTTGCCACGGGGTCATTGCGAGGAGCGGAGCGACGAAGCAATCCCGAGCAGACGACGGGCAGCGGCCCGCGATTGCTTCGCTGCGCTCGCAATGACCGTGTCCGAAACTGGTGATCGAACCAGATCCGAAGCGACTCTAATTGACCGGAGCGGTCAGCGCGCTGGGATCGAATGGAATCCGGAAAGGGTCGGAAGCATTGCATTGCGATTACGACCGTCTATCGTACAGTTTTGGCGCGTCTCTCGCGGCAACCGTAGGCGTCGCTGGCGCGGTGACGATCGCTTTCTCCGCTGCCTACCGGACGCATGGGGGCGAAAAATCCGCAATGTCCAATACCGTCACCATCGACCTGGAAGACGACGCGGGGCGAGCCCTCGATCGGCTGGCGCAACAAACCAATCGGTCCGTCGATGCACTCGTGAACCAAGCCGTCCGTGACTACCTGAATCTCCAGGAATGGCAATGGCGGAAGATCGAGGCCGGCATCGCCGCCGCTGAGCGGGGTGAGTTCGCGACCGAAGAAGAGCTCGACCGGATCGCGGGTAAATATCCCACGCGCCGATGAGGGTCGCGTGGACGGCACCCGCCGCTCGCGACCTTGAAGACATCGGAGACTGCATCGCCCACGAGAATCCGGGCGCTGCGCGACGAACTGTTCGGCGCATCCGTGCCCGGGCGCGAACCCTCGCTGCACATCCCTACCTCGGCCGTCCGCGTGGATCTGGCCCGACACATTTTGAGGTCGAGTTCAGGAACTACAAGCGCGATAGCTTGCCGCGGGAGGCGCTGGACCCGGCACGACAAAATCTGGCGGGACAGTCGAGCCGGTTGGGATATTGGTCACGCCCGCCTTGCGAGCTTGGGCTTCATCAATTCGGGTGCTGGCCGCGCGGCCGCGGCGGTTTCGGACGGGGGGGTGCGGGCGATTTTGACGAGGGCTTGCAATAGGCGGCCAACGCCGGTCAGGCGCTGCTTTTCATCGTCCCAGTTGCGCAGATAGACGAGCTTCTGGTCGGTGCGCAGCTTTAACGCAGCGGCGTTCCGCTGGATCAGGTCGACGAGCCCGGCGGGGTTGGCAAAGCGGTTGGCGCGGAGCGTGATCACCGCACCCTTGGGCCCGGCCTCGACGCGCTCGACCCCGGCCTCGCGGCAGGCGCGCTTGATCGCAATGATCTGCAGCAAATTGTCGACCTCGGCAGGCAATGGGCCGAAGCGATCGATCAATTCGGCGGCGAAAGCGTCGATCTCGCGCCGGTCGCTCAGCGCCGCGATCCGCCGGTAGAGCCCGAGCCGCACGCCCAAATCGGCGACATAGCTCTCCGGGATAAGCACCGGCGTGCCGATCGCGATCTGCGGGGTCCACTCCTCGACCGGCGCAGCGGCGGCGTCCTCGCTGCGCGCGGCGGCCACCGCCTCCTCCAGCATATGCTGGTAAAGCTCGATGCCGACCTCGCGGATATGGCCCGACTGCTCGTCGCCCAAGAGATTGCCGGCGCCGCGGATGTCGAGATCGTGGCTCGCCAGCTGAAACCCGGCGCCGAGATTGTCCAAGGTCTGCATGACTTCGAGCCGGCGCTCGGCGGTCGCCGACAGTTTCTTGCGCTCGGGCAAGGTCAGATAGGCATAGCCGCGCACCTTGCTGCGCCCGATGCGCCCGCGCAGCTGATAAAGCTGCGCCAGCCCGAACATGTCCGAGCGATGCACGACGAGGGTGTTGGCCGACGGAATGTCGAGCCCCGATTCGATGATGTTGGTCGACAGCAACAGGTCGAAGGCGCGGTCGTCGAACGCGGTCATCACCGCCTCCAACTCGGACGGCGCCATGCGGCCATGCGCCATCGCGAACTTGATCTCGGGCGCGATCTCCCGCAGCCCCTTGGCAACCTCGTCGAGGTCGGCGATGCGCGGCACGACGTAAAACACCTGCCCGCCGCGGTCGCGCTCGCGCATGATGGCTTCGCGGACCGTCACCGGGTCGTAGGGCATGACAAAGGTCCGCACCGCGAGCCGGTCGATCGGCGGCGAGGCGATCAGGCTCATTTCGCGCACCCCCGACAGCGCCAATTGCAAGGTGCGCGGGATCGGCGTCGCGGTCAGCGTCAATACGTGCACGTCGGCCTTGAGCTGCTTCAGCTTTTCCTTTTGCGAGACGCCGAAATGCTGCTCCTCGTCGATGATCAGCAGGCCGAGATGGGCGAAATGCACATCCTTGGCGAGCAGCGCATGCGTGCCGATGACGATGTCGAGGCGGCCCTCGGCCAATTCCTTTTTGACCTCGCGCGACTCCTTGGCGCCGACCAGCCGCGAGAGTTGGCCGATATGGATCGGCAGCCCGGCAAAGCGCTCGGTAAAGCTGCGGTAATGCTGGCGCGACAGCAGCGTCGTCGGCACCACGACCGCGACCTGGCCCCCCGCCATCGCCGCGATAAAGGCGGCGCGCAACGCGATCTCGGTCTTGCCGAACCCGACATCGCCGCAGATCAGCCGGTCCATCGGCTTGCCCGCGGCCATGTCGGCCAAGGTGTCGGCGATCGCGTTCAGCTGGTCTTCGGTTTCGGGATACGGGAAGCGCGCGGCGAATTCCTCGTAGATCCCTTCGGGCGGTGTCAGGGTTTCGCCGGGGCGCAGCTGGCGCTCGGCGGCGACGCGGATCAATTCGCCGGCGATGTCGCGGATGCGCTGCTTGACCCGCGCCTTGCGCGACTGCCAGGCGACCCCGCCCAATCGGTCGAGCTGCGCCCCCGCCTCTTCCGAGCCAAAGCGCGACAAGACCTCGATGTTCTCGACCGGCACAAACAGCCGGTCGTCGCCGGCATAGAGCACCCGCAGGCAGTCATGCGGCGCGCCGGCGACATCGATCGTCTGCAACGCCTCGTAACGGCCGATGCCGTGATCGGCATGGACGACGAGGTCGCCCGGCGAGAGGTTGGTCGCCTCGGCGATAAACTGGTCGAGATTGCGCCGCCGCCGCGGCGTGCGCGCCAGCCGATCGCCGAGAATGTCCTGCTCGCCGAGCACGACCAGCGCGTCGGTCGTAAACCCCTGTTCTAGTGGCAGCAGTGCCAGCCCGACCGACGACCCCGACAACGCCATCAGCGCGTCGCCGTCGGCGACCCGCCTCAGATCGGAGACGCCGCGCTCACGCAACACGGTCGCGAGCCGGTCGGCCGAGCCTGCGCTGAACGCGGCGATCGCGGTTTTGCGGCCGGCGCGGCATTCGGTTTCGAGATAGTCGCGGACCGCCTCGAACAGCACGATCTTGGGATCGGCCCGTTCGGCGGCGAAGTTGCGCACGGTGCGCGCGCCAGCATCGAACCGGTCGGCAACGCCGTCGGGCGTCGCAAACGGCGATATTTGCACGACCGGCCTTCCGGTGAGCGCGCCCTGCCATTCGCGCTCGTCGAGATAAAGCCGGTCGGGGCGCAAGGCGCGGTATACCGGGGCGCTGCCGCGCGCGGCCCCGGTCACGTTGCGCCGCGCGCCGTAGAACTCGGCGATTTGATCGAGCCGGTGGGCGCGGACTTCCTCGGCCTGGTGGTCGAACGACAGCCCGGCGCCGGGAAGATAGTCGAACAGGGTCTCGAGCCGTTCGTAATAAAGCGGCAGCCAGTGCTCCATGCCGACATAGCGGCGGCCGGCGCTGACCGATTCGTAGAGCGGGTCGTCGGTGCCGGTGGCGCCAAACTCTTCGCGGTAGCGTTGGCGGAAACGCCGGATCGCCTCGTCGTCGAGCAGAACCTCGCTGACCGGGCGCAGCACCGCCTCGCCCTCGGTCCCGGTCGAACGCTGGGTCAGCGGGTCGAAGCTGCGGATGCTTTCGATCGTGTCGCCGAAAAAATCGAGCCGCAACGGCTGCGCGGCACCCGCCGGGTAGAGGTCGACGATGCCGCCGCGCACCGCAAATTCGCCGGGTTCGCGCACCGTGTCGGTGCGGACATAGCCGTTGTTGCGAAAAAAGCTTTGCAGCCGGTCGCCGCCGATGCGCCCTGATGGCCGCAACGTCAGCACGCGGCCGTCGAACAGCCGCCGCGGCGGCACCCGCTGCACCAGCGCGTTGACCGTCGTCAGCACGACGAGCGCGCCGTCCCTTCCATTCCCCGCCGGCGGGGGAGGGTTAGTGTGCGGGCCCGCCGCGAGGCGGGTCAGGGTGTCGATGCGACGGCTGACGAGTTCGCCATTGGGCGACACCCGGTCGTAGGGCAGACAGTCCCAGGCCGGAAAAGTCAGCGCCTCGATCTCGGGATGAAAAAAGGCCAGGGCCGCGGCAAAGCGGGCCATGCGGCCGTCGTCGCGGCAGACGTGGAGCCAGCGTCCCGCCGCACCCTCGACGGCGAGCCGGCCGACGACCGCGGCGTCATAGCCTTCGGGCGCTCCGTGCAGCGTCACCGCGCGCGGCCGCGCGGCGAGCGAGCGCGCGAGTTCGTCTAGCCCAACCACTCAGGTGCCTCAAATTCCCCTCTGCGCCCTTTAGGGGGGAGAGGGAGGGGCTCGTTAGGGAGGAGAGCGAGGGGCCCGCGCTCCACGGGTCCGCGCAGAGCGCGGCCCGAGGACAAGCTCTGGCGTGGGAGGGTGAGGTGGGCCGCCGTCGCGCGGGACCACCCCCACCTCACCCCAACCCTCTCCCCCTCTAGGGGCGGAGAGGGAGTATCCGTCCAGTACTTCATGCGGCGGGCGGGGCGTAGCGGAACGCGAGCAAGAGATGCATCACGTCGTGATCTTGCGCCGCCGGCGGTGCCGCGCGGCCGCTGACCCAGTCGAACAGATCGGCGTCATTGCATTCGAGCAACGCCTCGTAGCGGTCGAGCTGACCGGCATCGAAATCGGCGAGATGGGCTTCGGCGAAATGGCCGAGAATGAGGTCGGTCTCGCGCGTCCCGCGGTGCCACGACCGGAACAGCAGGCGCTTGCGGCGGATATCGGTTGGGGCTGGCACGAAGGCGCTCTTGGCGGTGTTGCGAGAGGGATATAGACATCCTCCGTCCCGCTGTCAGCCCGAACTTCGGTTGGGTCAACCCTGCCTTGCGTCCCGCCATCCTCGACAGGCTCTTTGCGCCGGTGACGGCGCTCCCCGGCATCGGGCCGCAGCTCGGGCGCCTGTTCGAGCGGCTGGCGGGGCCGCTCGTCGTCGATTTGCTGTGGCACCTGCCGTCGGGCGTCATCGACCGCAGCACCTCGCCGCCGGTCGCGGCGCTCGAAGCCGACCGCGTCGTGACCCTCCAGGTCAGGGTCGAGGGGCACCAGCCCGGTATGGGCCGGCGCCCTTACCGGGTGGTGTGCGCCGACGACACCGGCATCCTGACGCTCGTCTATTTCAACGTCAAAAGCGACTATCTCGCCCGCCTCTTCCCGGTCGGCGCCGAGCGCATCGTCAGCGGCAAGGTCGAGTTCTACAACGGCGCGGCGCAAATGCCGCATCCCGACCTCGTCTTGCGGCCCGACGAGCTTGACCGGCTGAAGCCGATCGAGCCGGTCTATCCGCTGACCGCGGGTCTGGCACCCCGTGCGGTGCAGCGCGCCGCCGCCGCCGCTCTCGACCGCGTGCCCGAATTGCCGGAATGGATCGACCCCGGGCTGAAGCAGCAGCGGCAATGGCCGCAATGGGCCGAGGCGCTGCGCGACGCCCACGCCCCCGCCGGCGAGGCCGATCTGTCGCCCGCGGCCCCGGCGCGCGAGCGGCTCGCCTATGACGAGGTGTTCGCGAGCCAGCTCGCGGTGGCCCTGGTCCGCGCCCGCCGCCAGCGCCGCCGCGGCCGCGCCATCGTCGCCACCGGCAAACTCGCCGCCGCGGTCGAGGCCGGGCTCGGCTTTGCCTTGACCGGGGCGCAACGCCTGGCGATCGCCGAGATCAGCGCCGACCTGGCGCAGCCGCGCCATATGATGCGCCTGTTGCAGGGCGATGTCGGCAGCGGCAAGACCCTGGTGGCGCTGATGGCGATGCTGAGTGCGGTCGAGAGCGGCGCACAGGCCGCACTGATGGCGCCGACCGAGATCCTCGCCCGCCAGCACCAGGCGACCTTGCGCCGGCTCGGCCGCCCGGCCGGGCTCGACATCGGCCTCCTGACCGGCCGTGAAAAGGGCCGGGCGCGCGACGCGGCGCTGGCCGGCCTCGCCTCCGGGCTGACCCCGGTCGTGGTCGGAACCCATGCCCTCTTACAGCCCGATGTCGCGTTTGCCGACCTCGCACTTGCGGTCATCGACGAGCAGCACCGCTTTGGCGTCGAGCAGCGCCTGGCACTCGCCGAAAAAGGCCATGACGCCGACACCTTGCTGATGAGTGCCACGCCGATCCCGCGCACCCTGATGATGACCGCCTATGGCGATCTCGACACCTCGCGGCTGACCGAAAAGCCGCCCGGCCGCCAGCCCGTCGACACCCGCACCGTCCCGCTCGAACGCTTGGGCGAGGTCGAGGCCGCGGTTGGCCGCGCGTTGGCGCACGGGGCGAAGGCCTATTGGATCTGCCCGCTGGTCGACGAATCGGAAGATGCCGACCTCGCCGCCGCGCGCGAGCGGTCGAAGGCGCTCGAACCGTTGCGGCCGGGCCGGGTCGGCCTGGTTCACGGACGGATGAAGACATCGGACAAGGACCGCGTCATGGCCGCCTTCGCCGGCGACGCGATCGACCTGTTGGTGGCGACAACGGTGATCGAGGTCGGGGTCGATGTACCGGCCGCGACGATCATGGTCGTCGAGCATGCCGAGCGCTTTGGCCTCGCTCAATTGCACCAGTTGCGCGGCCGCATCGGCCGGGGCGACAAGCCCTCGACCTGCCTCTTATTGTACCAGTCGCCGTTGGGCGCGGTGGCGCGGCAGCGGCTCTCCACCCTGCGCGAAACCGATGACGGTTTTCATATCGCCGAAGAGGATTTGCGATTGCGCGGCGCCGGCGAGGTCTTGGGCACGCGGCAGAGCGGATTGCCGACCCTGCGCCTCGCCGACCTCGCCGCCCATGCCGAATTGATCGCGATCGCCCATGACGACGCCCGCCTCGTCCTCGACCGCGACCCGCATCTCGAAAGCCCGCGCGGCCAAGCCTTGCGCACCCTTCTCTACCTCTTCCGCCGCGACGAAGCCGTCCAATACCTGCGCGCCGGCTAATTCCCGTAGAGCCGGGAATTAACCGCGAATTTTTTCGTCGATCTGATAATTACCCAAGTGATATCAATATGTTGAACAAAATCATGAGCCGAATAACCGGGAATCTCTTTCTGCATAAACGGGAATTAGTTTCGGATAATCGGGAAAACAACGATCACCGCCTCAATAGCCCCGTCGACCGGCATCGAGCGAGGGAGGCTACGACACCTTTGTGGCGAAATCCGGTCCTTGCCTAAGCTCTCTGGGGGCGGAGACGGCCGGGGTGAGGTGGGGGATTCCACCGCGCCCGCCGACACCCACCTCACCCTCCCATTGCGTCGCAATGGGTCCCTCCCTCTCCCCCCCTGAGGGCGGAGAGGGGAATCGTATCTACGCTCCTCTAAATTGGCCGCGTGAAGGCTGCCGCCGCGAGCCGGCGCAACGAACCGGTGACGTTGGGTCGGAGGTCATTTCTCGGCGGCCGCGGGGGCAAATGCCTGCACGTAGCTGTGATCCTCGTCCGCATAGGCGATCCACACCCGATGGGTGCGCGGGTCGACCGCCACCGAGTGCGTGCCCTGCGGGATCGCCACCGAACCGAGGACGGTGTCCGAACCGGCGCTGATCGCGACAGTGACCAGCCGCCCGCTGCTCGGACAATACAACCGCCGGGCGAGCGCATCGAAGGCGATCTGGTCGACATGGCCGGGGCCAATATCGATGCCCTCGACCGGCTTGCCCGCCGGTAGCGAGAACACCGAGACCGTGCGGCTGCGACCGGCGACGAACAGACGCCGGTCAGGCAGGTCGAGAGCGAGCCCATGCGGCGAATCGGTCGGCAAGCTCGACCAACGGGCGATGATCTTGCCAATGCCTGGATCGATCGCGACGACTTCGTTCTTTGGCTTGATGTTGACATAAAGGCGGTGCGACTGCCGATCGATCGCCATCAGCTCCGGTGCGCCGGGGATCGCGATCTGGCCGGTGATTTTGTCGTGACGCGGATCGATGACCCAAAGCTCGCCGTCGTCATCATGCCCGACATAGAGGCGATCATCGTTCTGATCGAAGACCATCGCGTCGGCCGGGCCCGGGGTTGAAATAAAGCCGATCTTGCCGAGGGTATTGCGATCGACGACAGCGACACCCTGAGTGGTGCCGACAAAGTACTTGCCGTCCTGCGGATCGACCGCAACCCCCGAGGACTGGCCGACCGGCACCTCGCGCTCGAGCTTGTCAGCGGCAAGATCAATCAGCGTCAGCGTGCCCGCCTGGCTGTGCGCCACGAGCAGGCGACGCCGAGCCTTGTCCACCGTCATCAGATCAAAGCGTTTGGGAGCGGCCGAAACCTCGATCGGCGCTTCGGGCCGCAACGCTTGCGGCGCCGCCACCGCCGCCGTTGCGCTAAGCACGACCATGGCGCCAGTGCAGAGCGCGGCCACGGACATCAGCAACGTTCTCATGCTCATAAGTTACCTCCCTGGCGACTGCGCGATGATCGAGTCAAGGCCGAGTTGTAAGGGAGCGACAAGGTCGCGATTGTCGCGGCAGTTCCGGGGGCAGATGATCCGCGGCGATCGCGATGTTCGAACGGCCCGGTGACGAGGAACGTAGACACGACAACGGCGGTGACGGCGGCCGAGAGGCTGCAATGTCGGTGCGCCCCTCGCCTGCGCGCTGCGCTACGGTCATGTTCCCCCTCCCTCCCCTCCGCTCCCGCGTGCGGCAACTGTAACCCGCAGAGGAAATGGCGGGTGAAAAGCCTTCAGCCCGGCGGGGGCGCGGGGCTAGGATCGCCGGGGAGCAGCCGGGAGAAAAAGCATGGGCAAGCGGATCGTGGTTGTCGGCACGGGTGCCGTCGGCGGCTACACCGGCGCGCATATGGCGCGGGCCGGCGAAGACGTGACCCTTATCGACATTTGGCCGGCCCATCTCACCCTACGGATTATGAATTCCTTCACAGACTCTGAACCCATGCACAAGCTCTGAACCCATGCTGTCCAAGGTGCTTGGCCGGATCGTCATGGCGATTCTGTTTTTCGCGGTGGTGACGCCGGTCGGTCTCGTCATGCGGATGGCCGGCAGAGATCCGTTGCGGCGCCGCCTGGACCGGGAAGCGTCGAGCTATTGGCTGGTTCGCGATACCACGCGGAACGAACGGCAGACCTCGATGACCCGGCAGTTTTGAGGTTCGCGCGATAGTCCAATCAGAAATGTTGCCGAGCGGCGGTCGCGGCGGCAGGGTGTTCGTCATGATCGGACATCGGCTCTCGGCCCCCCGCTGATCGCGATGCGCGTCCTTGGCATCTCGGCTTTCTACCACGACAGTGCGGCGGCTCTGGTCGAGGACGGGCATGTCGTCGCCGCGGCACAGGAGGAGCGCTTCACCCGCAAGAAATACGACAGCGGATACCCGGCGAACGCGATCGCCTATTGTTTGGCCGAAGCCGGCATCGGTCTCGGCGAGGTCGACCGTGTCGCGTTTTACGATAAGCCTTTTCTCAAATTCGAGCGGCTCATCGAGACCTACCTGGCGTTCGCCCCGCGCGGCTTTCGCTCGTTTCGCGAGGTGATGCCGATTTGGCTAAAGGACAAGCTGTTTCAGAAAAGGGCGCTGATCAAGAAACTGCGCGCGGCGGCACCGGGTTTCGACTGGGACACTCGCCTGTTGTTTTCCGAGCACCATCTGAGCCACGCGGCCTCGGCCTTTTTCCCGTCGCCCTTTGAGGCGGCGGTGATCCTGACGATGGACGGGGTCGGCGAATGGACGACGACCTCGGCCGGGCTCGGCGCCGGCAACCAGATCACGATTTTGAAGGAGATCCACTTTCCGCATTCGCTCGGTCTCTTGTACTCGGCCTTTACCGATTTCACCGGCTTTCGCGTCAATTCGGGCGAGTACAAGGTCATGGGGCTCGCCCCCTACGGCGAGCCGCGCTTCGCGCAGACGATCCTCGATCATCTGGTCGATCTGAAAGACGACGGCAGCTTTCGCCTGAATCAGGAGTATTTCGACTACTGCACCGGGTTGCGCATGACCAACGAGCGGTTTGCCGCACTGTTCGGGGTGCCGGCGCGCCGAGACGATGAGCGGATCGAAGGCGTGCACATGGACCTCGCCGCCTCGATCCAGCGTGTCACCGAAGAGGTCGTTTTGCGGCTGACGCGTGCACTGGCGGCCGAAACCGGCGTGCGAAATTTGTGCCTCGCCGGCGGTGTGGCGCTCAATTGCGTCGCCAACGGCAAGATCCTGCGCGACGGCAAGTTCGACCATGTGTGGGTGCAGCCGGCGGCGGGCGATGCCGGCGGCTCGCTCGGCGCGGCATTGGCCGCCTATCACCTCGAACTCGGCTCCCCGCGGCCATCCTCGAACGAGATCGACGGCATGTCCGGCGGCTATCTTGGCCCCGCATTCGGCAACCAAGAGATTTGCCGGCGGCTCGCCGTGGCGGGCGCGGTTTTTGCCGATCTCGGCGACGACGAGATCATCGACCGCACCGCCCATGCGCTCGCCGAGGAAAAGGCGGTCGGGTGGTTTCAGGGGCGCATGGAGTTCGGGCCGCGGGCATTGGGCGCGCGCTCGATCCTGGCCGATGCGCGCAGCCCGAGTATGCAGCGCACGCTGAACCTCAAGGTCAAATATCGCGAAAGCTTTCGCCCGTTCGCCCCGTCGGTCCTGCGCGAAGATGTCGGCGAGTGGTTCGAACTCGACGGCGACAGCCCCTATATGCTGATCGTCGCCGATGTCGTTGAGCGCCGGCGCCGCGAGATGAGCAAGGACGAGTGCGGCCTGTTCGGGATCGACAAACTCAACGTATCGCGCTCGGACATCCCGGCGGTCACCCATGTCGACTATTCGGCGCGGATCCAGACCGTGCACCGCGAAACCAACCCGCGCTACCATGCGTTGATCACCCGGTTCAAGGCGCTAACCGGCTGCCCGGTACTGGTCAACACCAGCTTCAACGTGCGCGGCGAGCCGATCGTGTGCACCCCGGAAGACGCGTTCGGCTGTTTTATGGGCAGCGAGATCGACCTGCTCGCCATCGGCAACTGCCTGCTGCGCAAGGAGGACCAGGACCCGGTGCGGCGCCTCGACTACCGCCATCGCTTCGACCCCGATTGAGATGCCAGCACCGCGGCGTTGCGCCGGTCGTTCGTTAATGGGCAGCGCTTGTCTTTTGCCGGGCAATCGGTAACGATTCCGTGACCGAACGCGGGAGGCGGAAGATGGCAAAGACCAAGATCGGCGTCGTCGGATGCGGCGGCCGAATGGGGAGGATGCTGGTCGCCGAGATCGCGGCGACCGAAGACTGCAGCGTCGCCGGCGGCAGCGAGGCGCCGGGCAGCGGCTACGTCAACCAGGACATCGGCGAAGTCGCCGGCATCGGGCGGATCGGGATCCCGGTCGGCGAGGCCGTAGACAAGCTGATCCGCATCAGCGACGTGGTGTTGGAATTCACCTCGCCGGCGGCGACCGCCGAGCATGCCTCGCTCGCCGCCGAGCTCGGCAAGGCGATGGTCATCGGCACCACCGGGCTGTCGCCCGAACAGGGCGACGTGGTGCGCCAAGCGGCGCGCCATATCCCGATCGTCTGGGCGCCCAATATGAGCCTCGGCGTCAATGTACTGCTGAGCGTCGTCGAGGAGGTGGCGCGCCGGCTCGGCACCGATTGGGACATCGAGATCGTGGAGATGCACCATCGCGGCAAGGTCGATGCGCCGTCGGGCACCGCGCTGGCGCTCGGGCAGGCCGCGGCGGCGGGCCGCGATGTCGTGCTCGATCAGGTCGAGCAGCGCGCCCGCGACGGCATCACCGGGCTGCGCCGGCGCGGCGACATCGGCTTTGCCGCGCTGCGCGGTGGCGATACCACCGGCGACCACCATGTGATCTTCGCCGGCGCCGGCGAGCGGCTCGAACTGATCCACCGGGCGACGACCCGCGCCATCTATGCCAAGGGCGCGGTGCGCGCCGCGCGCTGGGTCGTCGGCCGCCCGCCCGGGCTCTACGGGCTCAAGGAGGTGCTGGGTCTTTAATCGGCTTGTCGGGCGAGTGCGGCGCGCCAGCGGGAGAGCGCGTCGCGGATCGTGGCGGCGAGCTCGCGCCGCGCGGCGGGTGCCAGGAAATCGCCGATCGCCAGAAACCGCCCGTGCGAGGCGACAAACAAGCGGTTGCGGTCGAGATCGCGCTCCTCCAGCACGACCCGCAACCAAAACGGCTGAAACCGCCACACCCGGCGATCGCCGCGCACGCTGATGCGCTCGACGGTAAAGGCGTCGCCGGCGAGGCGCAGGGTCTCGCTGCGCTTGGCGCTGCGGTAATTGAGGCGGAAGGCGAGATAGATCAGCGCCACGTCGAGCCCGAAAAAGCCGGTCACCGGCCATGCGCCGACCGACACAAAGCCGATGCCGACGGCGAGGCTGATCAGCCCGAGGACCAGCATGATCATGTGAAAACCGCGCGGCGGCAGGCTGCGGTGCGGCAGCAGCACGCGCTCGAAAACGAGACCTCCGAAGGGCGCGGGCATTTCCGCGCAGGCAAGGGGTAGGGCCATCGCAGGCGAAAACTTAGGGCGAGGCCGAAATCGGGTAAAGCCCGATGATCGCGCCGCGCTGTTTGCCGGCGGCGCGCGACGCTTTTACACTGACACCCGATGCGCCTGATGTCGAAACGCGAAATCCGGGAATTCTATCGGCGGCTCGCCGAGAGCCGGCCGATCCCACAGACCGAACTCGAATTCATCAACCCGTTCACGTTGCTGATCGCGGTCGTGCTGTCGGCGCAAGCGACCGATGTCGGCGTCAACAAGGCAACTCCGGCGTTGTTCGCGCTCGCCGACACGCCGCAAGGGATGCTGGCGCTCGGCGAGGAGCGGGTGGTCGAGCTGATCCGCACGATCGGCCTCTTCCGCACCAAGGCGAAGAATGTCATCGCGCTGAGCCGCATCCTGGTCGAGCGCCACGGCGGCGTCGTGCCGCGCGATCGCGAAGCGCTCGAAGCTCTGCCGGGGGTCGGGCGCAAGACCGCGAATGTGGTGTTGAACGTCGCCTTTGGCGAGCCGACGATCGCCGTCGACACGCATATTTTTCGCGTCGGCAACCGCACCGGGCTGGCGCCCGGCAAAACCCCGCTGCAGGTCGAGATGGCACTCGAGGCGCGTACCCCGGCCAAATTCAAGCCCTATGCGCATCACTGGCTGATCCTGCACGGGCGCTATGTGTGCAAGGCGCGCAAGCCCGAATGCCCGACCTGTGTCGTCGCTGATTTGTGCCATTACAAGGCAAAAACCGGCCCGGCCGAATTGATCGCGGCGCGTGCCGCCGCGGGAGCGCCCGCAGCGCTAGCCGAGCCGCCGCCGGCCGAGCCGCCGCTGGCCGAGCCGGGGCCCAGACGGCGCCGGCGCCGGGCCGCACCGATGGTCGGGAACGGCGAAATCAGCCCGCGGCGCGGACGGCCGTCACGTCCGGCATAGCCTCGCCCGTCTCGCCGGCCGGCTGCGCCTGGATGTCGCCCGAAATCTGCCCGCCGCATTCGATTTCGATC
>Ga0210395_10000140_pt1 | contig 57057 bp, 46 predicted proteins | sample IncBWH4OmetaG_FD_150861 | JGI IMG/M metagenome (GOLD analysis project Ga0210395, IMG submission 150861) | Forest soil microbial communities from Barre Woods Harvard Forest LTER site, Petersham, Massachusetts, United States - Inc-BW-H-4-O ...
AAGGACACCGAGAAATCCGTCGAGCGGCTGATGGGCACCAAGGCCGAGTCGCGCTTCGAATTCATCCAGGAGCGCGCCGAATTCGCCGACGAAGCGGCGCTGGATGTTTGATCTGAAGCGCCGTTCCCGGATGCTTATTCCTTCTGGAACAGCTTATCGGTCGCGGTGATGAGGCCGATGTCAGGATGCGCGGCGCAATATTCGCCGAGCTTCTTGGCGTTATCGACGAATTTGGTGGTGTCGATCACCGGCGGGTCATCCTCGTCTTTGTAGTAGCCGTCGAGCCAGGCCAGGATGACGCCGATATCGTCCTTGTTGGCCGTGACGAATTGTTGGCAGGTCCAGGTCGACAGATCGATATCGTTGGCACGAACAGGGTTCGCCGATACCAGCACCGTCACCGCAACGGCGGCCGCAAAGATTCTCATTCAACAATATCCTCATTGACCGGCGGGCCGAATTTGCGCCGCCGTTGGTGCCGAGTAAAGATGCGCGAGAGCGAAAATTGTTTCAAAGCGAAATCGTAATATCCGCTCCGCTCTACTCTTCGAAATGCAGGTTCGCGGCTTTGATGATGGCGGCATATTTAATGATGTCGGCATCGACCATGCGCTTGAACTGCTCGGGCGAGCCGCCGCCGGGATCGGCGGCCATGGCCCTGAGCTTTGCCGACACGTCCGGGTCGCGGATCGCCTGGCTCAGCGCCTTCTCAAGTTTGGCGACGACATCGGGCGGCGTCGCCACCGGCGCAAAGATGCCGCTCCACAGATGAACGTCGACGTCGGGGAAGCCTTCCTCCGCCATGCTCGGCGTGTCGGGCAGTTCCGGGGACCGCTCCGCGCCGGTCACCGCCAGCGCCTTCACCTTGCCGGCCTTGACCTGCGGCACCGTCGGCGGACCGTCGGCGATCGCGATCATGGTCTGGCCCTCGATGACGCTCAAGATCATCTCGTTGCTGCTCTTATAAGGGATCATCACGCCGGGCATGCCGGACTTCAATTTCAGCTGCTCGGTCGCGATGGTGAAAGCGGGCGATGTGCTCGGATAGTTCGCCTTATCGGGATGCGCCTTCGCCCAGGCCACCAGTTCCTTGACGTTGTTCGATGGATTGTCGACGCCGATCACCGCAATCAGGGGAAAGCTCGCGATCATCGCGAGCGGCGTCAACGTCTTGGTCGGGTGAAATTTCAGATCGGGATAGATCGCAGCGGCGATCGACATTGCGCCCGACGCGCCGACCAGAAGCGTGTAGCCATCGGCGGGCTGGTTGGAGACATATTCGCCGGACAGCCGGCCGCCGGCGCCGGGCCGGTTTTCGACCACCAGCGGCTGGCCGAGAATTTCGGACGCCTTTGCCGCGACCAGGCGAGCGAAAATGTCATTGCCGCCGCCGGCGGCGAAGCCGACGATCAGCCGGATCGGCCGGTTGGGGAAATCGTCTGCGGCATGCGCGGGCGCGAACGACGACGCCGACACAGCCAGAATGGCCAGCGCGGACACAACTGCCCGGCGCAGGAAATGACCAGAACGCATCAGAACTTCCTCCCTCACTGATTTTACAGGGCATGATCTTTTCGGAAAACCGGCTTCCACTTTTCCGGATCATGCTCTACGGCCCTGTCCTGCAATACGGCGGACAGGTTTTGTCGCGGCGATCGTTAGCACAGCCCTTGCGCTGGCGTCTCTCCTGCCGCAAGCCCCATTGTCGCAGCCGGATCTATCCCCGCACCCATTCGATCAGGGCTTTGTTGACCGCGTCAGGTTTTTCCAGCGTCGACAAATGTCCGCTGCCGGGAATGACGGCGAGCCGCGAACCTGGAATGCCCGAGGTGATCTCGCGGGCGAGTTCCGGCGGCGTCGCCTCGTCGCCCTCGCCCACCAGCACCAGCGTCGGGCATGAAATCGCCTTCAGCCCGGGCCGTGAATCGGGCCGGCCGATGATTGCTTGCTGTTGCCGCAGATAAGCATCAAGCCCGGTCGCTTCGATCATTTCGCGCACGATGCTTTTCAGCGCCGCGTCATTATGCCGATCGCGGTGGACGTAGAGCGGATAAGCGAGATCGACAATTTCGCCGTAACCGCCGGCCTTGGCTTGCGCCATCAGCACATGGCGCCGCTCCGTCTGTTCGGGCGTGTCGGCGCGCGCTCCGGTGTCGAGGAGCGCAAGCTTGGCGACGCGCTGCGGCGCCTGCCGCATGATCTCAAACGCGATGTAGCCGCCCATCGACAGGCCCGCGAGCGCGAAGCGTTGCGGCGCTGCGCCTAAAATCCGCCGCGCCACAGCCGCGATGCTGTCGTCGCGCCTGTGGTCGGCAACCGTCACCGGCCCGAACGGCCACAGCGCCGGAATCTGCTCGGCATAAAGGCGCGCGGTGCAGGTGAGGCCGGGGATCAGAACAATCGGCAAGCCGTCGGCGTCCGGCATTTGGCATTCCTGTGACGGTTCAAGGACCAGGTTTCGAGAAAAAGTGAAGGAATCCGATTAACTTAGTGCATTGCAAGAGGCCATTTCAGGTTGACTTTCAGCCAATCGATCTTATGTTGCGCGCAACGCAAGTTAGGGCAGATTCGACCGCCTGGCGCGTTTCCCCTGCTTTAAGCCGCGTTTGAACCAATCCGTAAAGCGCAGGCGGTCCCTATCGAGGGTTTATGTCGTTTTCCCATCTCGGCTTGTCCGAAAAAGTTGTCGCTGCCGTCGCTGCGGCCGGTTACAAAACTCCCACTCCCATCCAAGATCAGGCCATCCCGCACGTCCTCGCCCGGCGCGACGTGCTCGGCATCGCCCAGACCGGCACCGGCAAAACGGCGGCGTTCACGCTGCCCATGCTCACGATGCTGGAAAAGGGCCGCGCCCGCGCTCGCATGCCGCGCACTCTCATCCTCGAGCCGACGCGCGAACTCGCCGCGCAGGTCGAGGAAAGTTTTGTCAGATACGGCGTCAAGCACAAGCTCAACGTCGCCCTCATCATCGGTGGCGTTTCGTTCGACGATCAAGACGCCAAGCTGATGCGCGGCGTCGATGTGCTGATCGCGACGCCCGGCCGCCTGCTCGATCATTTCGAGCGCGGCCGTTTGCTGCTCAACGGCGTCGAGTTGTTGGTCATCGACGAAGCCGACCGCATGCTCGACATGGGTTTCATCCCCGACATCGAGCGCATCTGCAAGCTCGTTCCCTTCACCCGTCAGACGCTGTTCTTCACCGCCACCATGCCGACGGAAATTCGGCGCATCACCGAACAATTCCTGCACAATCCGGTTCGCGTCGAAGTCGCAAAGCCGGCGACGACGCTCGCCACAACGACGCAGTTTCTCGCCAAATCGGGGCGTGAGCCACACGAGAAGCGCGATACGTTGCGCCGCCTGGTCCGCGGAGCCGAAGGCATGAAGAACGCCATCGTCTTCTGCAACCGCAAACGCGACGTCGCGACTTTGTATCGCTCGCTCCTGCGTCACGGCTTCTCAGTGCAGGCGTTGCACGGCGACATGGACCAGTCGGCGCGCACGGCCGCGCTTGAGCAATTCCGCAAAGGCGAGGTTACCCTCCTCATCGCATCCGACGTCGCAGCGCGCGGCCTCGACATTCCGGATGTCGGCCATGTCTACAATTTCGACGTACCGATACATGCCGATGATTATGTCCACCGCATCGGCCGCACCGGCCGCGCCGGGCGCAGCGGCATCGCGATCACCTTGGTTGCCGGCAGCAATGACGCGAAAGCGGTCGCGGCGATTGAAAAGCTAATCGGGCAACCGATCCCGTGGATGGACAAGATACCCGGCGAACCTGGGGCCTCACTTGAAGAGCCACGGCACGCCGCTCGCCCGCAGCACAGCTCCCGCGGGCAGTCCAACGGTCACCGCCACCGGTCGTCGCATCGTCCGGCGGCGGCGCGCAGCGACGGCGCAAAGCCGCGCAGCGAAGAGACGAGACCCCACCGCGAAGAAAGACCGCGCCGCGCGCCGCAGCCAGCGCGTCCGCATTCAGACGAATCCGACTCTTCTCACCTTCCCGCCTTTCTGCTGCGTCCGGTACCCGTTAAGGCTTGATTGCCTTCAATGCGTTTGACGGCGTGATGCCGTCAAACCTGTTTACCGGTCCTTCACGGCTCTCTCCTAGTTTCCCGCGTAGATCGGCGCCGGCGGCTGTCGCGCCCGTGCGATTCTCGAATTCCCAAGTGCGGTTGGAGACAATCGATGGACGTGCCCGACGAGCACGAGAGGTCGCTCGCTTTCGCTGAAGTTGCTCTCGGGCAGATCAAGGCGTTGGGCCAGTCGGCCTCGCCGCGTAATTTTGCAATCTGGTATCATTATGCGACCGGCTACAATCAGCCGCTCAATCAGTCGATCAACGAAGCGCTGGCGAAAAGCGGCTCACTGAGCGAAACCGATCTCGAACAGATCTACGACACTTATCTTTCCGACAGCCGCTTCGGCGAGCGCATCGATTCGGTCGGCACGCGCGTGCTCGACGAGATCAACCAGGTCATGTCGACGATCGACGCCGCCGCAGGTTCGGCAACCACCTATTCCAAACGCCTGACGGTCGCGAGCGAGAAGCTCGCGCAAGCCAAAGACGGCGAAGCGTTGCGCGCCGTCATCGAGCATCTCGTGCAAGGCGCCCGGGAAATGGAGACGAGCAACAAGAAGCTCGAAGCGCGGCTTGCGGCATCGCGCCAGGAGATCGAGCACCTGCAGCATAATCTCGAGGCCGTGCGCACCGAAAGTTTCACCGATCAGCTCACCACGCTCGCCAACCGCAAATATTTCAATGCCGCTCTCGCCCAAGCGATCGCGGAAGCGACCGCCAAGAGCGAGCCACTTTCGTTGTTGATGGCCGATATCGACTACTTCAAGACCTTCAACGACAGATTCGGCCACCTCACCGGCGACCATGTGCTGCGGCTCGTGGCGCTGTCGGTGAAGCAGAATGTCAAAAGCCAGGACATCGCCGCGCGCTATGGCGGCGAGGAATTCGTCATCGCACTGCCGAATACCAGCCTCGAAGCGGCGACGCTGATCGCCGACCAAATCCGCCACGCCGTCATGACCAGGGAATTGATGAAACGCTCGACCGGCGAGCGGCTCGGCCGCGTGACCATTTCGATCGGAGTCGCCGAGCTGCGGCCGGCCGACAATGCGCCGCTCCTCATCGAGCGCGCCGACAAATGCCTCTATGCCGCCAAGCGCAACGGCCGCAATCGCGTGATCGGTGAGAACGACACCGAGGCCAAGGCCGAGACCATTACCCGCGTGCGGGTGGCGTAGAAACGCCCCGCCTCACTCGCTTTCGTAGGAATGATTTAGGATTGAGCGCCGAGATCGGCTTCGCGCGCCGGCTCGATCTGCACCGACTCGCCGCAGCCGCAGGCCGAAGTCTGGTTCGGATTGTTGAAGATGAACTGCGCCGACAGCTTGTCGATCTTGTAGTCCATCTCGGTGCCGAGCAGGAACAGCACGGCTTTGGGGTCGATGAGAATGCGCACGCCCCGGTCCTCGATGATTTCATCGAGCGGATTGACGGTCTCGGCATATTCCATCGTGTAGGCCATGCCGGCGCAGCCGCCGTTCTTGACGCCGACGCGCACAGCCGTGATCGGACGGTCGGCTTTGGCCATGACCGTCTTGATGCGCTCGGCAGCGGCTTCAGTGAGCCGCATTACTTGAGGTCTCGGCCGGGCAGTTGCCATTTTCAAGTCCCTCCCCGCATCGCCTCATCACGAGGCCGCTGCGGCATTTGCGATCTGGAATAAGTCAAAAACGCTAACGACTTCACCTACATCATGTAATGCGCGCGCGTCCGCGCCGCAAATCACCACATATTGAGCACTGCGCGGGCCTCGTCCGACATGCGGCTCGGATCCCACGGCGGATCCCAGACGATGGTCACCTTGGCTTCGCGCACGCCCGGCACGCCCGAGACCGCATTCTCGACCTGCGCCGGCAATTCCGCCGCCGACGGGCAGTTCGGCGTCGTCAAGGTCATGTCGATGCTGACCGCGCGGTCGTCGTCGACATCGACGCGGTAGATCAAGCCGAGCTCATAGATGTCAGCCGGAATTTCCGGGTCATAGACCGTCTTGAGCGCGCCGACGATCTCGTCGGTCAGGCGCGACATTTCCTCGGGCGGGATGGCCGACGGCTTCTCGGCGGCCGATTGTCCAGGGGTCAGCTGTTCCGTTGCCGGCTGTTCCGCAGCGGCGGCGGTTCCATCGAGTTTCACGTCTTCGGACATATTTTCAGTCATGTCTTCGTTCATGGGCGAAACCCTTCAACTAAAGAAAGCCTGCGCCTTGAGCAGCGCCTGCGCAAGGACGTCGATCTCCTCGCGCGTATTGTACATGGCGAAAGAGGCGCGGCAGGTTGCCGTCACCCCGAACCGGGCGAGCAGCGGCATGACGCAATGGGTGCCGGCGCGCACGGCGACGCCGGAGCGGTCGATGATGGTGGCGACATCATGCGGATGCGCGCCCTTGATCTCGAACGAGACGATCGGCCCCTTGTCCTTGGCATTGCCGATGATGCGCAACGAATTGATCTCGCGCAGCCGGTCCTGGGCATAACGCAAAAGCCCCGCCTCGTGGCTGCGGATGCGCGCCTTGCCGATCGAGCCGACATAATCGATGGCGGCGCCCAGCCCGATCGCCTGCACGATCGACGGCGTTCCGGCTTCGAATTTATGCGGCGGGTCGCCATAGGTGACGTTGTCTTGAAATACTTCGCGGATCATCTCGCCGCCGCCATTGAACGGCGGCATGGCGGCGAGATGCTCGTACTTGCCGTAGAGCGCGCCGATCCCGGTCGGGCCGTAGAGCTTGTGGCCGGTAAAGGCATAAAAGTCGCAATCGAGATCGCGCACATCGACGTCGAGATGCACCGCGCCTTGCGCGCCGTCGACCAGCACCGGAATGCCGCGGGCATGCGCCAGCCGCACCACTTCCTTCACCGGCACCGCAGTGCCGAGCATGTTCGACATCTGGGTGATGGCGACCATCTTGGTGCGCGGCGTCAGAAGCTTTTCGAACTCGTCGATGAGGAAATTGCCCTCATCGTCCACTGGCGCCCATTTGATGACGGCGCCTTGTCGCTCGCGCAAAAAATGCCACGGCACGATATTAGAATGGTGCTCCATGATCGAGAGCACGATCTCGTCGCCGGGCTTGATGCGCTCGCGGCCGAACGTATAGGCGACCAGATTGATCGCCTCGGTGGCGTTGCGGGTGAAGATGATCTCTTCCTTGCGCCCGGCATTGAGGAAGGCAGCGACCTTTTCGCGCGCGCCCTCGTAAGCCTCCGTCGCCTCATTGGCGAGGTAATGCAGGCCGCGATGCACATTGGCATATTGCGTCGTATAGGCCTGATGCAGCCGGTCGAGCACGGCTTGCGGCTTCTGCGCCGACGCGGCGTTGTCGAGATAGACCAGCGGCTTGCCGTAAACCTGCGTCGCGAGGATAGGAAAGTCCGCGCGGATGCGGTTCACATCATAAACGCCACTGGTCGACATATCGTTCATTGTTCGGTCTTTCGCTGGCGCACGATCTTATCCGAAAACCGGTTCCCACATTTCGGGATCATGCGCTGCCGCGAGCAGCGAGCCACGCTGCGACAGTTTCCATCAACGATTCACGGAGGCCCGCATCTTCGATCCCTTCGATCGCCTCGCCGAGGAATGCCTGGATCAAGAGCGACTCGGCTTCCGCTTTCGGAATGCCGCGCGCCATCAGATAGAATTTGAGATCCTCATCGAGCGCGCCCGCGGTCGCGCCGTGGCCGCATTGCACGTCGTCGGCGAAGATTTCGAGTTCAGGCTTGCTGTCGGCCTCGGCGCGCTCGGACAAGAGCAGCGCCTTGGTCATCATCTTGGCATCGGTCTTCTGCGCGCCCTGGCTGACAATGATGCGGCCCTGGAACACGCTATGCGCCTCGTCGTCGAGCACCGCCTTAAACACTTCGCGGCTCTGGCAGCCGTGGGCGATGTGATTGACGACCAGCGTGGTGTCGGCGTGCTGCGCGCCCTTGATCAGGGTGGCGCCGCGGATGCTGGCGACGGTTTCCTCACCGTCAAAGCGCAGGAACAGCTGATTGCGCACCACGGCGCCGCCGGCGGCAAAGGTGAAGGCGTTGAAGCGCGCCTTGGCGCCGATCGCCGCCGCCAACGTCGAGACATGCAGCGCGTCGGCGCCCTCGGCGATGATCTTGACGTAATCGACATGGGCGCCGTCGCCGGCGAACAGTTCGAGCGCGGCATTGACCTGATACTCACTACCGGACGGCCCTTCGTGACTTTCGATCAACATGGCGCGGGCGCCGGGCTCGACGACAAGCAACGAGCGCACGAAACGCGCCGTCGGTTTCGCCGACGACACAAAGACGAGATGCAGCGGCCGCGTGATGGCCGAGCCCGCGGCGATGCGGATGACGGCGCCATCGCCCATCAAAGCGGTATTGAGCGCGACGGCAACATCGCTCCCCGGCGCAAGCTTACCGAGATGGCTCATGACGAGCGGATCGCCGCTAACGAGCGCATCGGCAAGCGCACCGATGCTCAGCCCCTCTTCGAGCTTTGCGGTGTCCGACAGCTCAGAGACAAAGGCGCCGTCGACAAAAACCAGCCGCCGCGCTTCGAGATCGCCGACCAATGCACCGGCTTTCTTCGCCAGCGCCTTGGCCGCCGCATCCGGCGGCGGCGCCAACGGCTTGGCGTCGCGCATCAGCGCGCGCAGGTCGGTATATTTCCACTCCTCGACCCGGCGATGCGGCAGGCCGAATTTGGCAAACAGATCGAACGCCGCCTCGCGCTGTGCGGCAATCGCCTTGCCGCCCGGCAGATTCCCGCGCACCTGTGCAAAAGTCTGCGCCAGCGCAGTCTCGGCCGCCGTCTTCATCGTGGTGACGTCAGCGCTCACGCTGCAGCCTCTTCCTGATATTCGGCATAGCCGCGCGCTTCGAGCTCGAGCGCGAGCTCCTTGCCGCCGGTCTTGACGATGCGACCGGCCGACAGCACGTGCACGATATCGGGCACGATGTAGGAAAGAAGCCGCTGATAATGCGTGATGACGACGAAGGCACGTTTTGGCGACCGCAGGCGGTTCACGCCTTCAGCGACGATCTTGAGCGCATCGATATCGAGGCCGGAATCGGTTTCGTCGAGCACCGCAAGCTGCGGTTCGAGCAGTGCCATCTGCAGCACCTCGTTGCGCTTCTTCTCGCCGCCGGAGAAGCCGACATTGACGGCGCGGCGCAGCATCTCCGGGTCGATGCCGAGCTTACTGGCACCATCGCGCACGGTTTTCAGAAATTGCGGCGTGGACAGCTCCGCCTCGCCCCGCTTCTTGCGTTGCGCGTTCAGCGCCGTGCGCAGGAACGTCATGGTGGCGACGCCGGGGATTTCCAGCGGATATTGGAAGGCGAGAAACAGACCGGCCGCTGCGCGCTCGTCGGGCTCCATTTCGAACAGATTCTTGCCGTTGAACAGAACCTCGCCTTGCGTCGGCTCATAGTCGGCCTTGCCGGCGAGCAGATAGGCGAGCGTCGATTTTCCCGAACCGTTCGGGCCCATGATCGCATGCACCTCGCCCGCATTCACGGTGAGGTCGAGACCTTTCAAAATTTCCTTGTCGTCGATCTTGACGTGCAGATTTTTGACTTCAAGCAGTGCCATAACAAACAAACTCCGAATTCTGCGTCTTCCTCGCTCGTTCCCGCGAAAGCGGGAATCCAGCCGGCTTCTTAGAAGCTGGGTCCCCGCTTTCGCGGGGACGAGCGGATCAAAATTGCCTAACCAACCGACCCCTCGAGCGAAACCGAGATCAGCTTCTGCGCCTCGACCGCGAATTCCATCGGCAATTGCTGCAGCACGTCCTTGACGAAGCCGTTGACGACAAGCGCCGTCGCCTCCTCCGCCGACAGCCCCCGCTGGCGGCAATAGAACAGCATGTCTTCCGAGATTTTCGAGGTGGTCGCCTCGTGCTCGAACAGCGTCGAGGAGTTCTTGGCCTCGATATAGGGCACGGTATGCGCGCCGCAGGTATCGCCGATCAGAAGCGAGTCGCAATTGGTGAAGTTGCGCGCGCCGGTGGCGCGGCGATGCGCGGTGACGAGCCCCCGGTAGGTATTGTTGGAATGGCCGGCGGCGATGCCCTTAGAGATGATGCGGCTCGTCGTGTTCTTGCCGAGATGCAGCATCTTGGTGCCGGAATCGACCTGCTGGTAGCCGTTCGAGATCGCGATCGAATAGAACTCGCCGCGTGAATTGTCGCCGCGCAGGATGCAGCTTGGATATTTCCAGGTAATGGCCGAGCCGGTCTCGAGCTGGGTCCAGGAAATCTTAGCGTTCTTGCCGCGGCAGTCGCCGCGCTTTGTGACGAAATTGAACACGCCGCCTTTGCCGTTGGCGTCGCCCGGATACCAGTTCTGAATAGTCGAATATTTGATCTCAGCGTCGTCGAGCGCGATCAGTTCGACGACGGCGGCATGAAGCTGGTTCTCGTCGCGCACCGGCGCAGTGCAGCCTTCGAGATAACTCACATAGGAGCCCTTGTCGGCGATGATCAGCGTACGCTCGAACTGGCCGGTATTGCGCTCGTTGATGCGGAAATAGGTCGACAATTCCATCGGGCAGCGCACGCCCGGCGGCACATAGACGAACGAGCCGTCGGAGAACACCGCCGAATTCAACGTCGCGAAGAAATTGTCACTGACCGGCACCACTGTGCCGAGATATTTCTTCACGAGATCCGGATGCTTCTGAATCGCCTCCGAGATCGGCATGAACAGCACGCCGGCCCTGGCAAGTTCGGCCTGGAACGTGGTCGCGACCGAGACGGAATCGAACACGGCATCGACGGCGACACGGCCATAGCTATTGCCGTTTTCCCTGCCCTCACCGTCCAAGTCCATGTCGTCGGCTTTTCGGTCTTCGGTCTTCGCGCCCTCCGGCTTCTGAATGCCGAGCAGCGCCTCACGCTCGCGCAGTGGAATGCCGAGCTTTTCGTAAGTGCGCAGGATTTCCGGATCGATTTCGTCGAGCGATTGCGGCGCCTTTTTCGGCGCGGAGTAATAGTAGATGCCCTGATAGTCGATCGGCGGGTAATCGACCTTGGCCCATTTCGGCTCGCGCATGGTGAGCCAGCGCTTATAGGCATCGAGCCGCCACGCCAGCATCCATTCCGGCTCGTTCTTCTTGGCCGAAATGTAACGGACCGTGTCCTCGGAAAGACCCTTGGGGGGTTTCTCCGATTCGATCAGCGTCTCGAAGCCATACTTGTATTGGTCAACGTCAATGCGCCGGACCTGGTCGACGGTCTCTTGCACTGCCGGCATTCGTCCCTCCGCTCACGGTTTCAAGGACCGCGGGTTGGATTAAGTCGGTTATGGTCAGGTGTGCTTTGGTCTGCTCACCACCACCTTCGGTTGCGGCGCTTGAATCGTTCAAATCACCGCGAAATCAGTCAGTCCTGCAGCCAGTTAGGCCGCCCATCAGGCAGCGATGCCCGATTGACCCTTAGATAATGCAGTTGCGAGCTTTCTCCAAGCGCTCAAAAGCGCCTCGACCTCGGTTTCGGTCGTCTCCCAGCCTAGACTGACGCGGACCGCGCCGCGCAGCAGCCCTGGAGAAACCCCCATGGCGGCAAGGACATGGGATGGCTGCACTTTGCCGGAGGAGCAGGCGGCGCCAGACGAGACGGCAATGCCTTCGAGGTCAAAGGCGATCACCGCGGTCTCGGCCTTCATGCCTTCAAGGGCGAAAAGGGTCGTATTGGGCAGCCTTTCGGCCGCCGCACCGAAAATCACCGTAGCCGGGGCAATTGCGCGCAGGCCCGTCTCAAGCCGGTTCCGCAGCGCCAGCATCCGGGCGGCCTCGGCCTGTCCCAATTGCCGCGCGGCGGCTGCGGCCGCCCCAAAAGCAGCAATGCCCAAAACATTTTCGGTCCCGGCGCGCAGGCCGCGTTCTTGGCCGCCGCCGCGAATGAGCGGGTCGGCAAGGTGAATGTCGTCGTCGGCGCGAATGAGCGCGCCGACGCCTTTCAGCCCGCCGATCTTATGCGCCGACAGCGTCACAAGATCGGCGCCTAAAGCTTCCATCTCGCAAGGAATTCTGCCGGCCGCTTGCACGGCATCAACGTGGAATAGACCGCCTGCGGCATGGACGATAGCGGCGGCTTCCACGATCGGTTGAATGACCCCGGTCTCATTGTTGGCCAGCATCAACGAAACCAGGGAACGCTCTGATTTGGCGACGGCCTCGGCGAGCGCCGCCAAATCCACCCGGCCCGCAGCATCGACCGGAATGTCGGTGATCTTCTCTTTTGGAAAACGGCCGCCGGAGCGCACCGAAATGTGCTCGACGGCCGACATCAAAAGCCGGTCGCGCGGGCCCTTGTCGGCGCCGATTTCCCAAGCCGGCGACAGCGCCAGCATGTTGGCTTCCGTACCGCTCGACGTGAAGAACACGTCGGAGGCCTTCGCTCCGAGGAGCGCGGCGACCTCTTGCCGGGCGCTCTCAATGACGCGGCGCGCGGCGCGGCCCTCGGCATGAACCGACGACGGATTGCCGGGCAGCGACAACGCCTCCTCGAACGCCCGGCGCGCCTCGAGCCGCAACGGCGCCGTGGCGTTCCAGTCAAAATAGCTCCGCTCCGGCATCATCCGCTCCGATCGTCTGGTCAACCAGCTGGCTGGGGACCCGTGCGCCGCGCGCATCCGAGCCATTTTCCGCGCGCTCACGCGCCGCGAACCTATCGTAATGCTTGCTTTTTGGCCCCTGCCTCGTGCTAGAAGCAGCGACCCAATGCTCTCGCCGCCAAAAACGCACGCCGCCAGTACCAAAAAACCAAAGTGCCATTAAGTAGTTACGTGCGGCGGCTGATGTCGTCAAGCAAGCTGGAATCACAGCGTTAAAGCGCCGTTCCGATCGAGGTTTCCAAAAATGCCCGAGGTTATTTTCACAGGGCCCGCCGGCCGTATCGAAGGCCGCTATCACCCGGCGCGGCAGAAGAACGCGCCGATCGGCATCGTGCTGCATCCGCACCCGCAATTCGGCGGCACGATGAACCATCAGATCGTCTATCAGATCTATTATGCCTTCGTGCATCGCGGCTTCTCGGCGCTGCGCTTCAACTTCCGCGGCGTCGGGCGCAGCCAGGGCGGCTTCGACCACGGCATCGGCGAATTGTCGGACGCGGCGTCGGCGCTCGACTGGGTGCAGTCGGTCAATACCGAGGCGCGCGCCTGCTGGATTGCAGGCTTTTCCTTCGGCGCCTGGATCGGCATGCAGCTTCTGATGCGGCGGCCGGAAATCGAGGGCTTCATCTCGATCGCGCCGCCGGCGAACCTTTACGACTTCTCCTTCCTGGCGCCCTGCCCGTCGTCCGGCCTGATCATCCATGGCGACAAAGATGCGGTGGTGCCGCATCGCGACGTCACGACTTTGGTCGAGAAGCTCAAGACGCAAAAAGGCATCGTCATCGAGCAGAAGGTCATTCCCGGCGCCAACCACTTCTTCGACGCCAAAGTCGAACCGCTGATGACCTCTATCGGCGGCTATCTCGACAAGCGCCTCGGACGCACCGGAAAGACGCCGACGGCGGCGTGAGGCCATCGATGCCCACGCGTCGGCACGTAACAGTCGGACTTTCGGCCTCCTTGTTTGGTGCCGCTTTCTGGCAGCCGCAACCGGCACAGGCTTTCGCCTCTTCTTTGGAGAGCGATTTCGCCGCGATCGAAGCCAAAAGCGGCGGACGTCTGGGCGTCGCGGTCCTCGATACCGCATCAGGAGCGCGCGCCGATCATCGCGGCAACGAACGCTTTCCGCTGTGCAGCACGTTCAAGGTTCTCGCCGTGTCGGCCGTGCTCAAGCGCGCCGAGGCCGGCCGCGAGCATCTCGACCGCCGCATCGCAATCAAGCGTGCTGAACTCATCGCCTATTCGCCGGTGCTTAAAGATCGCATCGGCGACAGCATGACGCTGGCCGAGCTTTGCGCAGCGGCAATGACAGAAAGCGACAACACTGCGGCCGATCTCGTTCTCAAAAACCTCGGCGGACCGACAGCCGTGACCGCCTATGCGCGCGCGCTCGGCGACACGGTCACGCATCTCGACAATAGCGAGCCCCTGCTCAACCGCGCCAAACCGTTCGGGCTCTCCAAGAGCGACACGACAAGCCCATCGGCCATGGTCAATAACCTGCAAGCGCTTATTCTTGGCGATGCGCTCGCCCCGACCTCGCGCGATCAATTGAAGACTTGGCTGCTCGGCTGCAAAACCGGCGACAAGCGGCTGCGCGCCGGGCTTCCCGAGGGCTGGCAATGCGGCGACAAGACCGGCTCTGATGAGGCCAATGGCAGCACCAACGATGTCGGCGTGCTGTGGCCGCCGCAGCAGCGGCCGCCTGTGATCGTTGCCGCCTATCTCACACAGACCAAGGCGAAATACGAAGACCGCGAAGCCGCGCTCGCCGATGTGGGCCGGGCCGTCGTGGCGGCGCTTGGCTAATAACGCCGCCGTGTGCGCGCAATCGCGCGCTTGCAATCTGCCTGCCCCCGCCCTTCAATGGGCCTAAAATAACAAGCCGAATGAAGCCTTGAGGGAGAACGTCATGCGCGTTACGCGTCGTGTTGCTGTTTGCCTGCCGCTTGCGGCCGCCGGTTTGGGCATAGCCGGTTTGAGCTTGGCTGTTTTTGCGGCCGCCGCTCAGAATGCTGCGCCCGAGACCATCAAGATCGGCCTGGTGATGCCGATGACCGGTGTCCAAGGCGCGGTCGGTCGCGAGATTTCCGATGCCGCCAAGCTCTATATGGCGCAGCACGGCGACACCGTCGCCGGCAAGAAGATCGAATTGATCGTCAGGGACGATCAGAGCGTTCCCGACAATGCCAAGCGGCTCGCTCAGGAACTGATCGTCAATGACAAGGTCAATTTCCTTGGCGCCGGCCTGACGCCGAGCGCCATGTCGATGGCGCCGATTGCGACCGAGGCCAAGGTGCCCACCGTCGTGATGGTGTCGGGCACATCGGTGGTCACCGAGCGCTCGCCCTATTACGTGCGCACGAGTTTCACGCTCGGCCAGCAGTCCGGCATCATCGCCGACTGGGCGATCAAGAACGGCAGCAAGAAAGCGGTCTCGATCCTGTCCGACTGGGCGCCGGGAGCAGAAGCGGGAAAAGTTTTCGAGGCGAACTTCACCAAAGGCGGCGGACAGGTTCTCGATACGCTGAAAGTGCCGCTCGCCAATCCGGATTTTTCGCCGTTCCTGCAGCGCGCGCATGACCTGCAGCCGGACACCTTGTTTGTGTTTGTGCCGGCCGGCCAAGCCGGCACGTTCGCGCGGCAATTCTCCGAGCGCGGCCTCGACAAATCCGGCATCAAGCTGGTCGGCCCGGGCGACATCGTCGACGACGACGACCTGCCCTCGACCGGCGATGCGCTCGTCGGCGTCGTCACCGCCGGCATTTATTCCGCCGCCCATCCCTCGCAGCTCAACAAGGATTATGCCGCCGCCTATCAGAAAGCGAGCGGCCATCGCGCCAATTTCATTTCGGTTGGCGGCTACGACGGGATCAACCTTATCTACGAGGCGCTGAAGAAAACCGGCGGCAATCCCGACGCCGACGCCATCATTAACGCCATGAAGGGCATGACCTGGGAAAGCCCGCGCGGCACCATCTCGATCGATCCGCGCACCCGCGACATCGTGCAGAACGTCTATATCCGCAAAGTGCAGAAAGTGGACGGCCAGCCCTGGGCGATCGAGTTCGCGACCTTCCCTGCGGTGAAGGATCCGCTCAAGGAAGCATCGAACTGAGACGCCCGCGCGATCTGAACCGTCGCTTCAACGAAAAGGAAAATCCGTGATGGGCTTCTGCCGCATCCTTCGCACCTCTTTTCTGCTCGGCGCCTGCCTCGGTGTGCCTGCCTCCGCCGGGCTGGCCCAGGCGCAGGATTGGCCGACCAAGCCGGTCACCCTCATCGTTCCGTTCGCCCCCGGCGGCACGACCGACATTGTCGGCCGCATCATCGCCCAGCAATTGACCGAGAAACTCGGCCAGACTTTTGTCGTCGAAAATATCGGCGGCGCCGGCGGCACGCTCGGCGCCACCAACGCCGCGCGCGCAGTGCCCGACGGCTACACCGTCTTCATGGCGACGGTCGCCCACACCATGGCGCCGGGAATCTACAAGTCGCTCGCCTATAATTTCGAGCAGGATTTCGACCCGATCACCATCGTCGCGACCGTGCCGAATATTCTGATCGTAAATCCGCAGGTGCCGGCGAAAAACGTCGCCGAATTGATCGCCTATCTTAAAGCCAATCCCGGCAAGGTCAGCTATGGCTCGGCCGGCGTCGGCTCGACCGAACATATGTCGGCCGAATTGTTCCGCGCGTTGTCCGGCACCGACATCATTCACGTACCCTATCGCGGCGGCGCGCCGATGCTCGCCGATCTCATCGCCGGCAATATCCAGATGTCGATCGAAACGAGCGGCGCGGCGACGCCTTTGGTCAAGGCCGGCAGCGTGCGCGCGCTCGCGGTGTCGCCGGCCAAGCGCTCGGCGCTGTTTCCCGATCTGCCGACGCTCGCGGAGTCGGGCCTCAAAGGCTACGACGTCTCGACCTGGTACGGCTTCCTAGTGCCCAAAGGCACGCCGGAGCCGATCCGCACCAAGCTCTACAACACCACCGTCGAAATCCTGAAGTCGCCCGACATTATCAAGAAGCTCGCCGACTTCGGCGCCGAGCCCGGCGGCATGCCGCCGGCGCAATTTGCCGCCTTCATCCAGGAAGAAACCGACAAGTGGGTCGGCCTCGCCAAGAAAGCGAACATCTCGGCAGAATAGCTTCTCTCCGCCGGGACTTGCGTGTAGCCTTTACCCCGAGCTGGAAAGCGCGTGGGACAAGGCTGTGCAAGTCACCCGTCGCAGGTTCCTGAATCTGACGGCAGGCACCGTCGCCGTGTCAGCCGCTTTGCGCAATGCCTATGCGCAAACCTATCCGACCCATCCGGCGCGGATCCTGTCCGGCTTTCCGCCCGGCGGCATCAACGACACTTATGCGCGCCTGATCGGCCAATGGCTGTCGGAACATCTGGGCCAGCAATTCATCATCGAGAACAGGCCGGGCGCCGGCGGCAACCTCGCGGCGGAGATGGTCGCGAAGGCGGAGCCTGACGGCTACACGCTCCTCCTCACCACATCGGCTGATGCCTGGAATGCGACACTCTACGACAATCTCAACTTCAGCTATGTCCGCGACTTCACTCCGGTCGCGACCGTGTCGCGCGGCGCCGGCATTCTGGTCGTGAACCCGTCCGTGCCGGATAAATCGCTTTCCGAGTTCATCGCCGATGCCAAGGCCCATCCGGGCAAGATTTCCATGGCGTCAGCCGGCATTGGCAGCGCGCCCTACATGTTTTGGGAATTGTTCAAGAGCATGTCCGGCATCGACCTGGTGCATGTGCCCTATCACGGCGGCGGTCCTGCGGTCGTCGACCTGCTCGCGGGCCAGGTGCAGTCTTATTTCGGCACCTTTGCATCCTCGATCGAACATGTCCGGGCGGGCCGGTTGCGTGCGCTCGCCGTGACCAGCGCGACCCGTGCTGCGGTGCTGCCCGATGTACCGGCGGTCGCCGAAGTCCTGCCCGGCTATGAGGCGAGCATCTATGTCGGCATCACCGCGCCGCGCGGCACCTCCAACGACGTCATCGCCACGCTGAGCGCGTCGATCAATCAGGCGCTTGCCGACCCCGGCATCAAAAAGCGCATCGCCGATCTTGGCGATACGACGCTCGCAACCTCGCCCGCCGAATTCAGCAAGCTCGTCTTCGACGAGACCGACAAGTGGCGCAAGGTGATCCGGACGGCGAATATCAAGGCCGAGTAAGAGCGGCGCGCTAACCGGCTGGCGCCGCATCGTGCAGTGAGAACGCGACGCGGCACGGCCGGTTCGAACGATTGCTCCAGGCGTGATTGGTGCCACGCTGCACCACCGTGTCGCCGGCCTTGAGATGAACTTCCGCGGTGTCGAGCACGAGCGTGATCTCGCCTTCAAGCACCAGGCAGAGGTCGAGCGTCTGCGTCTTCTGCATATAAGGATGCGGCGCCTTGTGCGGCCCCTTGCCCGAATAGGTCGAGGCCCAAGGCGAGCCCATGGCGCGGAAATAGGCTTCGACCTCGGCGGCGCCGACCTTGCCGCGGAACACGTCGTCCGGCGGAAAGGTCACGATGCGGCACACCGAACCGCCGCGCGGCGGCTCGAGCTGCTGCGGGTGATGCAGCACGGCGTCGCGATAGACACCGATCTGCGGCGGCGAGGCATCGGTGACCCAGATGCGCTCGGAGACGAATCCGGGCCGCGCTGGATCGCTCTTGCGGTCGGGCGTCGGCCCGTCGGCGATGGCGAGCGATTTTCCCTCGGCGTCGTCGATGGTGACGATGCGGCGCACCGATTTCAGTTCACTGTCCGTGGTTTCACTGTTCATGATCCCTAGACTTTCTGTTCTTGCGCAAACGTCGCGCCCATCATGACGAAGGCCATCAGGCTGCGGGCGTTGACATTGGTCCAGCCGTGCCAATTGCCGAGCTGCACCACCACGTCGCCGGCTTTCATGGTGACATTGCCGCGATCGAGCAGCAGCGTGCGTTCGCCTTTGAGCAGAATGCCGTAATCGACGGTCGCGGATTTATGCACCGGCGAGGAGAACCAATTCTGCCCGCCGCGGTCCCAGACGCCGTCGGGACGCAGCCGCGTCGGCCCAAGCGGCTTGAACGCCGGATCCTTCGCCGCGTCGTAGTCGGCGGGTTTGACGTTCGACTGCACGATGCGCAGGTGGCCGCCTGCCGCCGGCGGCTCGAAGTGAAACGGCAGATTGCCGTCGTCGCGCGCCCCGGAAATGATCGCCGGCGCGGTCTGATACACCCAGACGTCGGTCATGCAAGTGCCGCGGCTGATCGCGCCCGGATTGACGTTCGGCGCGGCGCCGTCGAACAGCACGCCGGAGCGCCCATACTCGTCATTGCCAGTCACCACACGCCGGATCGGACGTGGCTCGGACGTGAGCGCATCCCCTCCCCGCATCGATATCCTCCCTGCACTTTTGTCGCGGCCGATCAGGCTGCGCTGCTTTGTAATCCATCGCCGCGCGCCTATCATGCATCAAGAATCGCAAAAGAGCACCGCGGGAGAGCACGAACTCCCCGGCGCGCGATGGAGGACCGGTTGGGGCGATTGCGAATGGTGCTGCCGGTCGGCGTCATTGTTTGCGCGCTGATAAGTGCCTGGGCGCTGACGAATGCCTCGCCTGGTTTCGGCGCCGATCCGGCGCAGAATTTTCCCGATCGCCCGATCAAGATCATCGTCGGCCCGAGCCCCGACGTATTTTCGCGCATTGTCGGCGAACGCTTGCAGCAGGTCTTCGGCCAGCCTGTCGTCGTCGAGCCGCGGCCCGGCGCCGGCGGCAAGATCGCGGCGAGCGCAGTGCAGAATGCGGCGCCCGACGGCTATACGCTGCTGTTCGCGACGCCGACTTATACGATCAACACGGCGATGAAGCTCGCCTCCTACGATCTGCTCAAGGATTTCGCCCCGGTCGCGCTGTCGGGCCTGATTTCTTACGCGCTGGTCGTGCATCCGAGCGTGCCGGCGAAATCTGTCGCCGAGCTTGTCGCCTATGCCAAGGCCAATCCGGGCAAGCTCAATTGCGCCTCGGCCGGCATCGGCACCGTGCCGCAGATTGCCTGCGCATATCTCAACAAGCTCGCCGGCACGAACATCATTCACGTGCCGTTTCGCGATGTGAATTCCGGCATGGTGGCGACCGTCGGCAACACCACGCAGATGTTCTTTGGCGTCGCTACCAATGCCAAGCCGCAGATCGAATCCGGCGCCTTGCGCGGGCTAGCCGTGAGCACGCCGCAGCGCTCGCTGCTCCTGCCCGACCTGCCCACCATGATCGAATCCGGCTATCCGACATTCGACATGCCCGGCTGGGGCGGGTTTCTGGCGCCGGCCGGCACGCCGCGCGAGATCGTCGCCAAGCTGAACCAGGAAATTCAGTTTGCGCTGGCGCGGCCCGATGTCGAGCAACGCATGCTCGCCGCCGGCATGGAGCCGTCGCCCGCGACCGACCCGGCGCATTTCGGCAACTTTATCAAGCGAGATCTCGATCGCTGGGAGCAGTTCGTCGGCGCCGTCGGCCTGGACAAGCTCAGCGAGAGTTCGGCGCACTAGACCTGTTTGAAAGGCGGCTCGCGGGTGACGCGCGCGCCTGATCACAGCTTCGCCAGCACGCCGCCGCTCAACGGATGCGGTGCGCCGGTGGTCGAAGGAAACGTGATCGGCAGACCGCGCAGGCTGCGCACGGCGAGATAGGCGAAAGCCTGCGCCTCAAGTGAATCCACCGACCAGCCGGCCGCATGCGCGGTTTCGACTTTGGCCGGCGCAAGCTGCTCGGCGAGCATGCGCATTAAGGTCGGGTTGCGCGCGCCGCCGCCGGCGACGATCCATGTGCGCGGCGCGCGCGGCAGTAACGGCACGATTGCGGCAACGGAGGTCGCGGTCAGCGCAGTCAAAGTCGCGGCGCCGTCATCGACATCGATGCCGTCGAGCGCATCGCCGGCCCATTGCCGGAAGTCGTTGCGGTCGAGCGATTTCGGCGGCGGCAGATCGAAGAACGGATGCTGCAGCAGGCGCGCGACCATGTCGGCATTGACGCGGCCCGCGGCAGCATGGCGGCCATCGACATCGAGCGGCTGTCCGGTCTGCAGGCGCAGGAAATCGTCAAGGAGCGCATTGCCTGGTCCGGTATCGCAAGCGATCAATTGGTCGCCGTCGGTATACGTCACGTTGGCGACGCCGCCGACATTGAGGACCGCGACCGGCGGCTCGGCGCCGAGCCGCCGCACCAGCGCCTGATGAAAGATCGGCGCGAGCGGCGCGCCCTGCCCACCGGCCGCGACATCGGCAGCGCGAAAATCATAGACCACGGGAATGCCAAGCCGCTCGGCCAAAACGCGGCCATCGCCGATTTGCACCGTCAGCCGGCGCTCTGGCCGGTGCAGCAGCGTCTGGCCATGAAAACCGACCGCGGCCAAATTCGCCGGCTGCAAACCATTGCTGTCGAGGAACGACTGCACGACTTCTACATGCGCGTCGTTCACCAGGTCCTCGGCGGCGGCGACCACGCCCGGCCGGGCGTTGCGTTCGGTCAGGTTCGCCGCGGCGGCGGTGGCGCTGCGCAACAAAGTGCGCTCGGCCTTGGTGTAGGGGCGGCAGGCTGTGGCGCCGAAATGCGATATCTTCTCGCCATCGGTATCGATCAGCGCAATATCAACGCCGTCCTGCGAGGTGCCGCTCATCAGTCCGATCGCCAAAACCGACGCGGCGGCTGAAGGTCTGGCCGGCGCGTTGGCATCCTTGGGCGTATCGAACTTGGGCATATCGAATGTCGTTTGCTCAGACATTCCGGTCTCTTAAATAGGTTTCTTGAATAAGCCGTTTAAATACGGCTTTTGCGTATCCGGCCTTTCTTTGGGGCCCTCCAACCTGTTACACCACCGGCTCCTCGGTCAGAGCGAAAACCGCCGTCAAAGCCTGAAGATGTCGATGAGCGCCTACAAGTCCGATTTTCTCAACGTCCTCGCCGAACGAGGCTTTATCCACCAGGTTTCCGAGCCCGAGGCGCTCGATGCGCTGGCGCGCACGTCGACGATCACGGCCTATATCGGTTTCGATTGCACGGCGCCGTCGCTGCATGTCGGCTCGCTCCTCCCCATCATGCTGCTCTACTGGCTGCAGCAGACCGGTCATCGGCCGATCGCGCTGATGGGCGGCGGCACGACGCGCGTCGGCGATCCGTCGGGCAAGGACGAGAGCAGGAGGTTGCTCACCGACGACATCATCGACGGCAACCTCAAGAGCATCCGCGAAATTTTTGCGCGTTTCTTGAAGTTCGGCGAGACCGGCAAGGACCCGTCGGACAATGCGGCGGTCATGGCCAACAACGCCGATTGGCTGAATTCGCTCAATTACATCGATTTCCTGCGCGACATCGGCCGCCACTTCTCGATCAACCGCATGCTCGCTTTCGACTCGGTGAAGCTGCGGCTCGAGCGCGAGCAGGAACTGTCGTTCCTCGAATTCAATTACATGATCTTGCAGGCCTACGACTTTGTCGAACTGCACAAGCGCTACGGCTGCGTGCTGCAGATGGGCGGCTCGGATCAGTGGGGCAATATCGTCAGCGGCATCGATCTTGGCCGCCGCGTCCGCAATGCGCAGTTCTTCGCGCTGACATCGCCGCTCATCACCACGTCATCCGGCGCCAAGATGGGCAAGACCGCTGCCGGCGCGGTGTGGCTCAACGCTGATCAGGTGAGCCCATACGAATACTGGCAATATTGGCGCAACACCGAAGACGCCGATGTCAGCCGCTTCCTCAAGCTGTTCACCGTGCTGCCACTTCCGGAAATCGAGCGGCTCGCGGCGCTGAAAGGCGCGGAGATCAACGAGGCGAAGAAAGTGCTGGCGACCGCAGCGACGGCGCTGGTTCACGGCCGCGCGGCGGCCGACGATGCCGCGGCGACAGCGCGCACGACGTTCGAGGAAGGCGGCCTCGGTGCGAGCCTGCCGAGCGTGGACGTACCGCGCGCGGAGATCAAAGCCGGGATCGGCGTGCTGACGGCCTTCGTCAAAGCCGGGCTGGCGTCGTCGAACGGCGAAGCGCGACGCGCCATCGCCAACAATGCCATCATGGTCAACGACACCCGGGTGACCAGCGACAAGGCGACGATCAGCGAGGCTGATTTGACCGCGGACGGCGTGGTCAAGCTGTCGCTCGGCCGCAAGCGTCACGTGTTGCTGAAACCGGTCTGAGCAAAAATCGTCAGCGCGAATTCGGCGGCCCAATCTTCAGTGATTGGCGTTGCCGAGATTGCCGCTATTGCTGTTTGTCGAAGGAACTGGTGGTGCTGCTATCGTCGCTATTGGCGTCGGGCGGCACATAGGGCCCGGTTGCCGGGAATTCGAACACTTTGCGCAACAGGCCCGGCGCCAGCGCCGAAAGCGGATTGACGTGCAAGACCGGCGATCCCGGCTTACCCACCACTTCATAAGTGACGCCGAGCAGGCCTTCTTTTTCGCCGCCGAGGAACAGGCCCACGACGGGAAGCTGGCCGAGCAGGTTATTGGCGCCGTAGAGCGGCACCAGCGTGCCGCGCAGATGCACCTCGTCGCGGCTATAGTCGATCATGCCGTCGATGGTGCCGCCGAGCACCGGCCCGCGCACCACGCCGTCGCGTAACGACAGCCGGCCTTGCGCGCGGGTGAAGTCGAGCTTCAGGCTCGAGAAATCCATGTTGTTATTGTTGGCGCCGCGTGGCGGCTGCGGCCCGCCCTGTTGCGCCACGGCCTGTTCGAGCTGCGACTCGTCATGGACTGAGAAACTTTTGATGGTGACGGTGCCGATCTGTGTCGGATTGCTTGCCGACGGCGCGTCGACTATCGCCTGCATCTGCCCGCCGTTCATGCGCGAATAGACATCATTGTAACGGAAAAATGCGCCGGCATCAGTCGTCTCGAGGTCGACGATCTGCCGCGTGCCGGGCCGGCCGCGCAGATCCCCGGTCAGGGAGCCGTTGCGGCCGATCTTGGCGGCGAGGCCGAGGCTCCTCACCTCGCCGTTGCGGCGCGACATTTTCATCTCGACGCTGCGCAACGCCTCGCCGTTATAGCCGAGGATGGCGCCGAGCTTGATATCGAGATCGACGTCGGGGGTTGCATTCTTCGTCGGCTGTTGCTGCTGGGCGTTTTGCTGCGTGCCCATCAAAGACTTGACGAAGCCGCGCCCGTCATAGGCGTCGCCGCGCATCACGACACGATAAGCGCCGTCCGATGTTCGATCGACTTTCAAGCTCGCGCGGTCGCCGTCGGAAAAACCATAGGATGGGAAATTGGCTGCTTGCAGATTGCCCGAACCGTCGAGATCGACGGTGCCTTTGACGCCGCTGCCGGTGCCTTCGATCAGGAGATCGTCGACGCGGACCGATTGCGGCTTGGTGGTGAGCGTGAACGTCGCGCGCGCCGGTTTGCCCGACTGCTTGACCCAGCCCGGCAGGAAACCGTCGATCTGGGCCGGCGTCAGATCGGCGGTGACCGCGAAGCGGCCGTCCCGATCCGCGGTGGTGCCGACGCGTCCGGTCAGATCGATCGGGATCGAGCCCGAGATCGTGCTGCCCGGATCGATCGCAAGATTGTTGCGCATGGTTTCGTCGAGCATGCCCTGGATGTGGACGTCGGCGGCGTCGTCGCCGCGCATCTTCTTGTAGTCGAGGCTTGCCGGTGTGCCGCCGATCTTCACATCGCCCTTGATGGCGAAGCCTTGATTATTGGCGCTGACTTTCAGCGCCGCGGCTTCGACCTTCTGCCCCATGATCATGCGCTCGGCGGAGAAGTTCGTGGCATCGACGTTGATATTGTAAGCGGTCGAGCCGGGCGGCAGATCGGGCTTCATCGGCATGGCCAAGGCGACGAGCGCACTCATATTGCCGCGCGTCGTCGCTGGATCGAACGGCACGCCGGAGGCGTCGCGCAGGCGGTCCATGGCCAGAAGCTCGGCGGCGGCCGGGACCGGACCGTCGATCTTGAAATGAACATTGGCCGGCGGCTCGTGCGGTGCGGTGTCGGGCACTTCGAACAGGCCCGATGACAAGACGAGCTTGCGTCCTGACGGCAGGTCGGCCGTGGCTTTGCCCACCGCGATTTGCGCATCGCGCCCGACAATATGCACCGTGAGATCGACATCGCGGAGCGCCGGCAAGCCTTGCACCGGCGTGACCGTGCAGTTGGTGGCGAGCGCGTCGACACGCAGCCCGTCATCAGGCAGCGGCGGCCCGCTCGCTTTCAAAGTGTTGAACGGCGCGTTCACGGCAATGACCAGGCGTTCGAGCGTGCCGGCGGAAAGATGGTCGTTGAACCAGTCGCGCACTTTCGGCGAGACGAAGACCGGCCACAGCCGCTTCAAGGCATCGGCCGGCATGCGCGTGCCGGCGACGCCCGCGGTAAGACGCAGTTCGCCGGAGGAGTAATCCCCGGTGCCGGACATGGCGATGCCGAGGTCGCTATTGCCGAAGTCGCCGCCGTCGACAACGATGCGCTTCTTGACCGGATCGAACTGACCGCTCAGCGCAATGCGGTTGAGGACCAGCGGATCGCCCAGGCCGCTGGCGGCGTTGAGCAGGATCGTGCCGCCGCCGACCTTGAAGGTCCAAGGACCGGGCGATTGCGGCGGCGCCTGAACTTCACCCATCAGCGTCATGCGATTGCCGCCGGACAAGATCTGGAACGGCACTGACAGTAGGCGGCTTCCGGCATCCCAATTGAGCTTGAACTCGGCGCGGTCGATATCGATCCGGCCGTCGGAATCATCCGAGCTGCCGATGAAGCCGGCATCCGCCACAATCCGGCCGGCGAGCGACACCGGCACGCCATCGGGGCCGATTTCCCCGCGCAGGCTCGCCGAGATCGGCAGTGTCGTTTGCAACGCGCCGTTGTCGATCCGGGTCGCCAACAGCAGATCGCTGGCCGCCACCTGGCGGGCTTCAAAGGCAATGTTGCGATAGCCGTCCCGTGTCGGGTTGATCGATGCCGTCATCGCCCAAGGATGTTCGGCATTGTCGGAGCCGACGGTCACCATCATGCCGCCGCCGCGGGGGCGTTCGACGCTGAGCGTGATGTTGTGGAAAGTCCGTTTCTTGCCGGTGCGCCGGTCGTCGACAGTGAGGCTGCCGTCCTTCAATCCCAGTTCGCGAAGATCGTGACCGTCCAAGCCGGATTCGCCGATGCCGTCGATCCAGTTCAACAGCGCGGCGATGGTGTCGCTTGCCGGACGCGACGGAACGGTCTGGGCTTGCGGCACGGTTTGGGCCTGCGGCAGCAGCGCGCTCGGCGCGACCGCAGCCCCGGGCAATTTGTCCTGCCGCATGCCCTGGGTGACGCCGAGCGGCGCCGTCGCAACGGGAACGCTCGTCGTCGCGAGCGGACGCTTGTCGGTGCCGGAGGCAAAGACGGTGACTTCGCCGTTCTGTTCGATATGCACGGCGAGCTCGGCGCCGACGAGATTGAGGCTCTCGGCGCGCATATGACCGCTGAGCAGGCTTAAGCCCGAGACCCTGATTTCGGCTTTGGGGGCGCTCGCAACCACGGTGCCGTCGGGATCGCGCACGACGATATCGCGGACACGGACCGCCGCGCCGCCGTTTTCGGTGCGCTCGATCTGGGTGCCGCCGACTTCGACGCTCTCGCGGCTGCCGAAATTGTCGGCGATGGCGCTCGCGAGCCACGGGGTGAAGGCGTCGAGCTGGATCGGTCCGCTCGACAGCCGCCACCACAAGCCGCCGAGGACGACAATCAACAAGCCGGCAAGAACACCCGAGACGATGCCGACGCGCCGTATCAGCCGCCGATGCCGACCCAGGACGCGCCGATAGGCAGCGAGATACCTGCCATCGCTGGAACGATCGCCACGATGAGCCGCGGTAAGGCTGCCCCGACGCCGTTGATGGACGAGCGGCTCCCATCTGGGAACGGCTGCGCTTTGCCTATCTTGGTTCGCCATTCCCGCTCGGGCGTCCCCTCGTCCGTGCCGTCGTCACCAGTGTATAGCAGAACGGTGAACGACATTTCGGCCCACGAGCGGTCGACACCCCGGCTCCCGTTCTTCGTGTGGCCAAAAACAATGCCCCTGGGAAAGCGTCGAAAGGAAGGCACATGGTTGAATCCACGACAGAACTTCCGCAAACCGGCGACAAGGCGCCGCCCTTCACCCTGCCGCGGGACGGCGGTGGAACCGTCTCGCTGAAGGACTTCGCCGGCAAAAAGCTCGTGCTCTATTTTTATCCGCGCGCCGATACGCCCGGCTGCACCAAAGAGGCGATCGCGTTTTCCAAGCTCAAAGCGGCATTCGGCCGTGCCGATACCGAAGTCCTCGGCGTGTCCGCCGATCCGGTGCCGGCGCAGGACAAGTTCAAGGCCAAGCATAAGCTGACCATCGCGCTCGCCTCCGACGAGAAGCACAAGATGCTGGACGCCTATGGCGTGTGGCAGGAGAAATCGATGTATGGGCGGAAATTCCTTGGCGTCGTGCGTGCCACCTTTCTGATCGGCCCCGATCAGCGCATCGCCCACGTCTGGCCCAAGGTTTCAGTGGAAGGTCACGCGGAGGACGTCTTGGCCGCCGCCAAAAGCCTGTGAGTCACCGCACGCGCCGTAGGCTGCTACCATTTTGGCCGCTTGGTGGCCTCTTGTTGGCGCAAGCGGCGCACTTCGCCGCAATTCGTTACCCAAGTGTTTACTGAAGTCCGTAAAATGCCTGCCGGAATTTCCTGAATATTAACCATAAACGGCTGGAATCCGCTCCCGACTTGGGTGGGAGTGTCAATGTCGCAGTGGACCGCGTCTCGGCAGCAGGCCGTCAGACCAAAGCATTTTTCTCCGCATCATCTTCCGCAGCACACGACGCACCATCCGGTCGCGCCTGCTGCGTATCACCATCAGCCGGCGCCGCATGCCGCGCCACCGCAAAAGCAGCCGCCGCGCGAGACGACGCGCTGGCCGGATGCGAAAGAGCGTGGCGCCGATCAGGCGGCGGCGCGTTCGGCTTACACGTTTACCCATGCCGGACGTCAGGTGCGCCTCGGACCGGTCGCGTTCTGGATCGGCGTCGGGACCCTTGTGATCATGGCCGGCTGGTCGGTCGCGGCGGCGACCTACCTCACCTTCCGCGACGACGTGCTGCGCACCTTGATCGCGCATCAGGCCGAGCAACAATTCGCTTATGAAGACCGCATCGCCGAATTGCGCGCTCAGATCGACCGCACCACCAGCCGACAGTTGCTCGACCAGGAACAATTTCAGCAGAAGCTCGACGATTTGAGTCACCGCCAGGCGACGCTCGAGCAGCACGCCGTTGCGTTAGGCGGGGTGACCGACCCGGTCACCACCGGCTCGATCAGGACGCCCGCGGCGCCGCCGCGGGGCAACCGGCAGTCCAGCATCAGCGACAGCCTCGGACGGGTCGAGGCCTCGCTCGATCGGGTCGAGCAGCGCCAGACGCTGGCGCTCAATCAGATGGAGAACCGCTACGAGGGCAAGGCGCACCTGATGCGCAGCGTGCTCGGCCAGCTTGGGCTCAAGCTCGATATGCCGGCGGCAATCGGCGGTCCCTTCGTGCCGGTAAAGCTTCCCACCGGCGAAAGCTTCGAGCGCTCGATGATGCGGGTCAACCTCGCACGCGCGGATTCCGATCGCCTGAGCGCCACGCTGGTCGCGGTGCCGGTACGCAAGCCGGTCACCGGCGAAATCGACCTGACATCGCCGTTCGGCGTTCGCGTGGACCCCTTCGTCCACGAAGCCGCGATGCATACCGGCTTGGATTTCCGCGGCGACATGGGCGAGCCGATCCACGCCACCGCCGCCGGGACCGTCACTGTCGCCGGCTGGACCGGCGGCTACGGCAAGATGGTCGAGATCGATCACGGCAACGGGCTCGCAACCCGCTTCGGCCATCTCTCCGAGATCGATGTGAATGTCGGCGAGAAAATCCGCATCGGCCAGGTGGTCGGCAAGCTCGGCTCGACCGGCCGTTCGACCGGCCCGCACCTGCATTACGAGACGCGCATCAACGGCGAGCCGGTCAATCCGCAGAGATTCCTCGATGCCGGCGACAAGCTGTTTGGCGGGTAGTTCCGCTACTCGACATCCTCGACTTGCTCCGGCCCGGTGCCGAAGGCGCGCTGGGCGAGCGCCGCTTCGGTGAACTGATCGATGTCGCCGTCGAGCACAGCGCCGGTGTCCGAGGTCGAGACGCCGGTGCGCAGGTCCTTCACCATCTGATAGGGCTGCAGCACGTAAGAGCGGATCTGGTGGCCCCAGCCGATATCGGTCTTGGCCGCCTGATCGGCCGCCGCCTTCTCCTCGCGCCTTTTCAGCTCGGCTTCGTAGAGCTTGGCGCGCAGCATCTGCCAGGCCTGCGCCCGGTTGCGGTGCTGCGAGCGGTCGCTCTGGCAGACCACGGCAATGTTGGTCGGGATATGGGTGAGCCGGATCGCCGACTCGGTCTTGTTGACGTGCTGGCCGCCGGCGCCGCCGGAACGCATGGTATCGACGCGGACATCGGACTCGTTGATGTCGATCTTGATGGCGTCGTCAACCACCGGATAGACGTTGACGCTGGCAAACGACGTGTGCCGCCGCGCATTGGAATCGAACGGCGAGATGCGGACCAGACGGTGCACGCCGTTCTCGGTCTTGAGCCAGCCATAGGCATTGCGGCCCTTGATCTCGATCGTCGCCGACTTGATGCCGGCCTCTTCGCCCTGGGTTTCTTCGATGAAGTCGACCTTGAAGCCGCGCTGCTCGGCCCAGCGCGTATACATGCGCAGCAGCATCGAGGCCCAGTCCTGGCTCTCGGTGCCGCCGGCGCCGGCATGCACTTCGAGATAGGTGTCGTTATTGTCGGCCTCGCCTGACAGCAGCGCTTCGAGCTCGCGCCGTGAGACTTCGGTCTTCAGCCGCCGCAGCGCGGCTTCGGCTTCGCCGACGACCGCTTGATCGCCCTCGCCTTCACCGAGTTCGATCAGTGTAATCTGATCGTCGAGCTCCTGCTCCATGCGCGTCAGCGCGGCGAGCTGCTCGTCAAGAGCGGTGCGCTCCTGCATCAGCCGGCCGGCGCGTTGGGAATCGTTCCAGAGATTGGGGTCTTCGGCCTGCTTGTTCAGCTCGGCCAGCCGGGCGCGCGCCTTGTCGACGTCAAAGATGCCTCCTCAGCAGCCCGAGCGACTGCTTGATGTCTTCGACGATGGCTGTGATTTCTGCGCGCATGACGCTGGCGATGTAATGGCTTATGCCGAGCGCTGCAAGCGGTCGCGCGCGATACAGCGCTTAGCTCGCGGCATTAACGTCAATAGAGACCGCCGGTGCCGGTGCGCACCACATTGCCCGCGTCGGGCACGGTGCCCGGCGGCACCGGAGCGCCGTTGGCGGTATCGGCGCCGATCACGGAATAGCTGTCGGGTGGCGCGGTGCCGGGCTTGAAGGCTTCGAGGATGGTCTTGGGGTCGCCAGGTCCGGCGCGCATGCCGTTATGGGCGTCGACGCGGATGAGCTTGATCCCCGGCGGCACGGTGAACGGGATCGGCGGCTTGTCGGCAAGCGCGATTTTCAGGAAATCGCGCACCACCGGCGCGGCGAGATGGCCGCCGGTGGCGAGCCGCCCGATATTGTGCGGCTTGTCGTAGCCCAGATACACGCCGCAGACGATGTCGGGCGAAAAGCCGACGAACCAGACGTCCCTGGAATCGTTGGTGGTGCCGGTCTTGCCGGCGATCGGTTTGCCGACATCGCGCAGCACAGTCGCGGTGCCGCGCTGGACCACGCCTTCCATCAGCGAAGTGATCTGATAGGCCGTCATCGGATCGATCACCTGCTCGCGCTTGTCCACCAGCGTCGGCTCAGTGTTCCAGGCTTTGCTGTCGCCCGCCTTGGCGTCGCAGCCCTGGCACTCGCGCTGATCGTGCCGGTAGATGGTGTGGCCGTAGCGGTCCTGAATGCGGTCGATCATAGTGGGGATCACGCGCCGGCCGCCATTGTCGAACATCGAATAGGCGGTGACCATGCGCATCACTGTCGTTTCACCTGCGCCGAGCGCATAAGACAGATAGGGCGGCAATTCGTCATAGACGCCGAAGCGCTTGGCATATTCGGCGATCAACGGCATGCCGAGATCCTGCGCCAGCCGCACCGTCATGACGTTACGCGACTGTTCGAGACCGAAGCGCAAGGTCGAGGGACCGAAGAACTTGCCGCCGTAATTTTCCGGCCGCCAGATGCCGCCGCCCTGCCCCATATCGATCTCTATCGGCGCGTCCATGACGATGGTGGACGGCGTATAGCCGTTGTCGAGAGCCGCGGCATAGACGATCGGCTTGAACGAGGAGCCCGGCTGCCGCAGCGCCTGCGTGGCGCGATTGAACTGGCTCTGGTCGAAAGAGAAGCCGCCGACCATGGCGAGCACACGGCCGGTATGCGGATCCATCACCACCATGGCGCCGGAAATTTCCGGCACCTGGCGGAGCCGGTACTGGCCCTGCTGCTCCATCGGATCGACATAGATCACGTCGCCCGGCGTGAGCACCTGGCCGACTTTCTGGATCGGCCTGCCGGCACCGGGGCCGGTCGCCGATTTCGCCCATTTGACGCCGTCGAGCGGAATGAGGCCGATCTCGCGGTCCTTGCCCACAGCGCCGGAGGGATCGCGCGCCGGCTGCAGCCCGATGCGCGCCGATTGATCGTCGACCTGAAGCACCACGGCCATTCGCCATGGGGTGATGTCATCGAGCGATTTCACGTCGGCGAGTTTCACGCCCCAGTCGCCGCTGACATCGATTGTAGTGACGGCTCCACGGTAGCCTTTGCTCTCGTCGAAATTAACGAGCCCATTGACCATGGTCTGGCGTGCGACGAGCTGCAGCTTGGGATCGAGCGTGGTGCGCACCGATAAGCCGCCCTCGTAGAGCTTCTTCTCACCGTAATTGTCGTAGAGATAGCGCCGCACTTCCTCGGCGAAATATTCGGCGGCGAAAATATGCGCGCCGGCCGGCCGCACCGTGACTTCGAGCGGCGCTTTCTTGGCCTGATCGGCGTCCTGCTGCGTGATATAGCCGTCCTCGGCCATGCGATCGATCACGTAGTTGCGGCGATCGACCGCTGCATCGTGGCGGCGGAACGGATTGTAATTGTTCGGCCCCTTGGGCAGCGCCGCGAGATAAGCGGCCTGCGCGATGGTCAGTTCATGCACCGACTTGTCGAAATAGAGCAGCGAAGCCGCGGCCACGCCGTAAGCGCCGAAGCCGAGATAAATTTCGTTGAGATAGAGTTCGAGGATCTTCTGCTTCGAGTAGGTGCGCTCGATGCGCAGCGCCAGCAGCGCCTCCTTGATCTTGCGGTCGAACGACACTTCGTTGGTCAGGAGAAAGTTCTTGGCGACCTGCTGGGTGATCGTGGAGGCGCCTTGCGGATGGCCGCCGTGGCCGTAGTTCTCGACGTAGAGCATGCCGGCGCGCAGGATGCCTTGGATGTCGACGCCGGGATGCTGATAGAAATTCTTGTCTTCAGCGGCGACGAAGGCATTGGTGACGAGTTTCGGGATCGCCTGGATCGGCAGATAGAGCCTGCGCTCTTTGGCATATTCGGCAAGCAGCGAGCCGTCGGCCGCGTGCACGCGAGTCATGACCGGCGGCTCGTAATCCTGAAGCTGCGAATAATCGGGCAGGTCTTTGGAGTAGTGCCACAACAGGCCAGCCGAGCCGGCGACCCCGGCGATGAACAGGACCGTTCCACCCGCAAACAGGAAGCCCAGAAAGCGCAGGAATAATTTCACCGCGACCCCGATTTCGCAGAACGTTGCATCAAAGTAGTTGCATCAAAAGTGTCCAGCCCGGCTCCAACCGGAGCACCGCCCGAAACCCATTTGACCGGCCCGACTCACGCTTTAACGCGTGTCAGCGCAGTGTGCCAGCATTGCCCCGGACCCGCCAGAGTCCCCGCCAATCCTCGCGTTGGTCGCTTGGTTTTTTGTTCAAACTGAGGCCGCTGGGGCACATTGGCCACACATTGGGATACCGCACGGCTACCGCCTGGAACCCGACCCGGCCCGGCTCGGGCTGCGACGCTCGCGCCCGCGGTCAATTTGCGCGGGCACCGGCGACATGGGCGGAAAAATAGCTGTCGATGGCGTGCGCCATGCTGTCGGCGGTATGGTCGCGCCAAGTATCGGACAGGAGCGACTGCAAATCCTGCTTGTTCGATACATAGCCGAGCTCGACCAGAACCGAAGGCACGTCCGGCGCGCGCAACACGCGGAAACCGGCCGATTTGACCGGATTCTTATGCAGCCGTGTCGCGTCCTTCATGTCGCCGACGAGCTTATGTGCGAACTGGACCGAGAAGGTCTTGGTTTCGCGCTGCGCCAGATCGATCAGGATGCCGGCGACATCGTCGGGCTCGGATTTCAGGTCGACACCGGCAATGACGTCGGCGCGGTTTTCCTCTTCGGCAAGCCGCGCGGCCTCCGGATCGGTCGCGGTTTCCGATAGCGTATAGACGGTCGCACCCTGGGCATCGCCTTCCTTGTGCGGCAGGGAATCAGCGTGGATCGAGACGAACAAAGCGGCCCCGGCATTGCGCGCGATGCGGACGCGGTCGGCCAGCGCCACGAATGTGTCGTCGTCGCGCGTCAGCAGCACGCGGTATTTGCCGGTCTTTTCGATGCGATCGCGCAGGCGTTGGGCGACATCGAGCACGATGTCCTTTTCCGCTTCCCCGCTCGGCGCCTTGGTCCCAGTATCGATGCCGCCGTGACCCGGGTCGAGCACGACCAAGGGCCGCGGATCGGTGGAGTTCGGCTGCGGCGTGCCGGCCGGAGGAGCTTCGGCGCGGACCAGCTTTTCGTCCTGGGCGATTTTTTTCACGAAGCTATCGCGGTCGGTCGCGGCAAGGTCGAGCACGAGCCGGGCCGGCGCGCCGTCGGCGGCATCGACCACGAAGGCCTTGTCGACGCGGACCGGCCTGGTGACATCGAGCACCACACGGGAACCGCCGGCCATCACCAAACCGTAACGGAACGTCTTGATCAGCCCTCGCCCGCTGTCCCCGGTGTTCGGCGGCATCTGAAACCGGACCTGGGGAATATCGACGACCACGCGGTAAGGATCGGCCAGCGTGAAGACGTGCAGGTCGATCTTGCGGTCGAGATCCATCACGAAGCGGGTCTGCGACTCATCGCCGCCAACCCGCGCATCGGTTGCCACCGGAAACGAGTCGGAGGCCGGCAGGCTCGCTGTCCCGTCCGCCGCGCAGGCAGCCCCGGCGAAAAACAGACCGAGAAGCGCCCAGGCCGCGGCTCGGACAGCCATCGGTTTCCACCCCATTCTGCCCCTCTACTCCATTAGGCGCGCGTGGTTAACCCAAACTTACCCGGCCAGCCGGAACCGGAGTGAAATACCGCGGCAATTCACCACCGTGCCGCCAAATCCCACAGATGACTTGCCAATTCCCCTTCGGGGGCCTTAGAAAGAGAGTGCTGACGGTGAAAGGTTCCGGTTGTGTCGCGTTAGGGCATCCGGTTACGTCCGCCTCAAGATTGGCTCCCGGAGGAAGATGACCGGAGCATGGCGGGCGGCGGGTTTGGAACCGCTCCGGCGCTGTTGCTGCAACGGCCACTGGCCATCATATGACCAATGGTTGCATACGGCCGCGGCGCCACGAAGGCGGAACGAACAGGCGACGCCGATACCCTCGATTATTGAGGACAGCCGGAATCTTGAGCGTGGCGCGCGAACCCAGGAGCCGAATTGCTCCTGGCGTGGCGTTACGCCGTTAGCGTCTAGAGGAATTGCGGCAGCGCCCGACGCTGTCGCCTCATCGCGGTTTGGAGTTCATGTCCCAGACTTTTGTCTGCGAAGCGCAAGTCCAGGTCCAGCCAACGTGGCGCGGTAGCTTTCACACGCTCGCCGGCACATTGGCCTTCACGTGGACCTTGCCCGCTTCGCGGGACTTCCAATCCGTCCCATTCACCGACAATTGGGCCCGTGCCCCCCTCCCGCGCCAAGTCAGATGCCAAGTCAGATTTCGCATCAGACATAACGGCAACGTGGAGCGAGCAGGCATGCCGGCCCCTGTGAGATTTGCCAATGGCGAACAAAATGCTGATCGACGCGACCCATCCCGAGGAGACCCGGGTGGTCGTTCTGCGCGGCAATCGCGTCGAAGAATTCGACTTTGAATCCGCGCAACGCAAGCAGCTTCGGGGCAATATCTATCTGGCGAAAGTGACGCGCGTTGAGCCGTCGCTGCAGGCCGCCTTCGTCGATTACGGCGGCAATCGCCATGGATTTCTGGCATTCAGCGAAATCCATCCCGACTATTATCAGATCCCGGTCGCCGACCGCGAAGCACTGATCGCCGAGGAAGAGCGCGCGCAACGCGCGGCCGACGACGAAGTCGACCGGCGTTCGCGGCGGCATCGTCAGCATCCGGCGGCGCGCCGCAATGAAGCGATGCGCAGCGAGCGGGTCGCCGGCGACCGGGCTGCATCGGAAGATCTGGCTGCATCGGAACATGCCGACCTCGCCCAACCCGGCGACGAAGAGGCGGCGGAAGCCGAGACCGTTGAAGTCGAGGCTCTGAGCGACAGCGCTGCCGATGACGCGGAGCCTGCTCCGCTCGACCACGACGCACCGGATCATTCGGCCGTCGACTCGCAGCCGATCGAAACTCTCGCCGAACAACATGCGGAAGAGCACGCGGACGCGGACGATGAGGCCGACGAGCCGCTTGAGGCTCTCTCCGACTCCGAAACGACCGGCGAAGAGCGTGAACATGACGACGCCGAAGAGCGCCGCGTCGCGGAAGCTTCCGGCGACGAGGCGGCGAGCGCCGCAACGCGCGAAAACGGCGAAGGTTCGACTGTCGTCGAGGTGCATGAGGAGAACGGCGAGGATGCCGCCGAGGAAGTCGTCGAATCGGTCGGCGGCTCCGACGCGCTCGAGGAAGTTCCCGACCGCGCCCCGCGCTATCGCCGGCAATACAAGATTCAAGAGGTGATCAAGCGCCGGCAGGTCATGCTGGTGCAGGTGGTCAAGGAAGAACGCGGCACCAAGGGCGCGGCGCTGACGACCTATCTGTCGCTCGCCGGCCGCTATTCGGTGCTGATGCCAAATACCGCGCGCGGCGGCGGCATCAGCCGCAAGATCACCAGTGCCGAGGATCGCGCCCGCCTCAAAGAGGCGGCCGCCGAGCTCGAAGTGCCGGAGGGCATGGGCGTGATCCTGCGCACCGCAGGCGCGAGCCGCACCAAGATCGATATCAAGCGCGACTTCGAATATCTCCTGCGCATGTGGGAGACGGTTCGCGATCTGACGCTAAAATCCACCGCGCCCAAGCTCGTTTACGAGGAAGGCTCGCTGGTCAAGCGCTCGATCCGCGATCTCTACACCAAGGACATCGACGACGTCGTCGTCGCCGGTCCCGATGCCTATCACGAGGCCAAGGATTTCATGCGCATGCTCATGCCGAGCCATGCGAAGAACGTGAAACCCTATGCCGACACGCAGCCGTTGTTGTCGCGCTACGGCGTCGAGAACCAGCTCGACGCGATGTTCTCGCCGGTCGTGCAGCTGCGCTCCGGCGGCTATATCGTGCTCAATCAGACCGAAGCGCTGGTCGCCATCGACGTCAATTCGGGCCGCGCCACGCGCGAGCACCACATCGAGGACACCGCGCTCAAGACCAATCTCGAGGCATCCGACGAAATTTCGCGCCAGCTTCGGCTGCGCGATCTCGCCGGCCTGATCGTGATCGACTTCATCGACATGGACGAGAAGCGCAACAACCGCGCGGTCGAACGGCGGTTGAAGGAATGCCTCAAGCACGACCGCGCCCGCATCCAGGTCGGCCGCATTTCGCATTTCGGCCTTCTGGAAATGTCGCGCCAACGCATCCGCACCAGCGTGCTGGAAAGCTCGACGGAGAAGTGCCCCTATTGCGGCGGCAGCGGTCATGTCCGCTCGGTGTCGTCGCTGGCGCTGCAGGTGTTGCGCGCGCTCGAAGAGCAACTCATGAAGGGCGCCACCCACAATCTCATCGCCCGCACTCGGCCCGATGTCGCGCTCTATGTGCTCAACCAGAAGCGCGCGCATCTGCGCAGCCTGGAAGAGCGCTTCGCCATCACCATCACCGTCTCGGCCGATGAATCGGTGGCGGCGCCGCAGGCCTTTGTCATCGATCGCGGCGAGCAGGTGCACACGCCGGAAGCGGCCAAGGCGCTGGCCGAGCGGACACAAGCCGACGCCGCGCCGCTTGAAGACGAGGACGATCTCGAAGACTTCGTCGCAGCGGAGGACGAAAGCGCCGACGAGGCAGCCTCTCCCACCACCGTGCCCGAGCAAGGCGAAGGCGGCGCACGCCGCAAGCGCCGTCGGCGCCGCCGCGGCGGCCGCAACGGCGGCGGCGAGCAAGAAGGCTATCAGCCGCACGAAGAGGGTTCGGAACACGGCCACGCTGACGCAGCCGATCACGACCATGCCGAGGCCGCTGGTTCAAGCGACGATTTTGCCGCCGACGGCGATCGCGAAACGGCAGAGGACGACGAGCCGGCCGAGCCGGCTGGCGAGTTCGCCCAGCAAAGCCGATCCGAGAACGGCGACCCGAATCGCGAAGGCGGCGAACGGCGGCGGCGGCGCGGACGCCGCGGCGGACGCCGCAACCGTCATCGCAACGGCGGCGAACGGCAAGACAATCGGCAAGAAAGCCCGCACGAGAACCAGCAAGAGAACCATCACGGCCAGCCGGACGGTTCGGAAGAGACTTTCGCTTCGGCCGAAGAATTGAGTGTGCCGACCTCGGCCGAGCCCGACCTCAGCAATGCCGTCGCCGATCTTGATGCTTCTCCGCCGCCGCCGCGGAAGCCGCGGGTCAGCGCCGAAGCGCCCGCCGCGTCACCACCGGCCGCCGAAGCGGAGCCGGTGCGCCGGCGTTCGACCGTGCGCGAGCGAGCGCCGGTTTCGAGTGGCGACGAAACGGCCGCGGTTTCCACCCCGTCGGTGCCGTCGGCTTCGGCCGCACCGGAGCCCGCCGCCACGGACAACACCGGCGAAGCGGCAGGCGATCAGCCGCGCCGCACCGGTTGGTGGTCGCGCCGCTTCGCCGGCAGTTGATAAGCAATGCGGAGCGGCTGGGTCGACGCTGACGCCGAGGCCATCGTCGCGCGCTACGCGAAGTCGGGCATCGAGCGCAAGCTGGCGCTGCGCGTCTATACGACGCGGCTCCTCGGCCGTGATCGCAAGCTCGTGCTGCATGGCGGCGGCAATACTTCGCTGAAAACGCGCCTGAGCGATCTTTTCGGCGCGGAGGTCGAGGTGCTGCGCATCAAGTCGTCCGGCGCGGACATGGCGACGGTCGAGCCCGACAATATGGTCGCGGTGCGGCTCGAACCGATGCGCAAGCTGCGCGCGCTAAAGACCATCGAAGACGAAGAACTTGTCGGCCTTGAACGCGCCAATCTGCTCGATCCGGCCGCGGCGAATCCGTCGGTCGAGATGATGCTGCATGCGTTCTTGCCGCATAAATTCATCGACCATACGCACGCGACCGCGGTGCTGAGCGTCATCGATCAGCCCGACGGCGAGAAGAAGTGCGCCGAGATTTTTGGCACCCGCCTCGCCTTCGTGCCTTACCTGATGCCGGGCTTTGGCCTTGCCAAAACCTCGATCGAAGTCTTCGAGAAGAGCAAGCCAAGCGACGGCCTGATCCTGAGCAAGCACGGCATCGTCACGTTTGGCGACACGGCGCGCGAGGCCTACGAGCGCATGATCGAGATGGTCTCGCTTGCCGAAGACTATATCGACCGCAACGCCAAATCGGTTGTCGTCGCCACGCTCTGGCGTGAAATTGCGCCACTCACAGCGGTGGCACCAATCCTACGCGGGGCGTGTAGCGAGAGGGATGAAACGGCCGAAGGCGCATGGCGGCGGCAGGTTCTCGAATTCCGCACCAGCGACAGACTACTGACCTTCTTCGGCCTAGCCGACCTTGAACGTATCAGCCAGGCAGGCGTCGCGACGCCCGACCATACGATTCGAACCAAGAATTGGCCCCTGCTGTTGCCGCATCCCGAGGCCCGCGAGCTCGATGAGTTTGGTCGCAGGACCCGCAATGCCGCAAACGCCTTCGCGGCGCGATACCGCGACTATTTCGAGCGTCACAACAAAAGGGTCGGCGGTATCAAGCACGCGCTCGATCCCCTGCCCCGGGTCGCTATCGTGCGCGGACTTGGCCTCTTCGGCCTTGGTCCCACCAAGCACGACGCCGCGATCGCAGCCGACATCGCCGAAAGTTGGTTGCAAGCGGTCAGCGGCGCCGAAGCGACCGGCAAATTCGAGTCGATCAGTGAAGCCGACATGTTCGATTGCGAATATTGGCCGTTGGAACAGGCAAAGCTCGGCAGGCGTGTCGCTCCGCCGCTCCAAGGCCAGATCGTCGCCGTCACCGGCGCGGCCGGCGCCATCGGTGCGGCAACGGCAAAGATCTTCGCCGCCGCGGGCGCGGAAGTAGCTTTGCTCGACGTCAATTTGTCGGCCGCGCAGGAACAGGCCAAGGCCGTCGGCGCAACGGCGCTTCCCGTTGCCTGCGATGTCACCGATGCAGGCTCGGTCAAAACCGCTTTCGACGCCATCGTGAAAAACTTCGGCGGCCTCGATATCGTCGTCTCCAATGCCGGCGGCGCCTGGCAGGGCCGCATCGGCGAAGTCGACGAAGAGATTCTGCGCAAGAGTTTTGAGCTGAACTTCTACGGCCACCAGCGCGTGGCGCAAGCCGCCGTCAAGATCATGCAAGCGCAAGGCACCGGCGGCTGCCTCCTCTTCAACGTCTCGAAACAGGCCGTCAATCCCGGTCCGAATTTCGGGCCCTATGGTTTGCCCAAGGCGGCGCTGCTCGCTCTGGTGCGGCAATACGCGCTCGATTATGGCGCGGAAGGCATTCGCGCCAACGGCGTCAACGCCGACCGCATCCGCTCAGGCCTGCTCACCGCCGATATGATCGCCGCGCGCTCCAAGGCGCGCGGTCTTACCGAAAAAGATTACATGAGCGGCAACCTGCTCGGCCGCGAAGTCACCGCCGACGATGTCGCGCAGGCCTTCTTGCATCAGGCGCTGGCGCTGAAGACGACTGCCGACATCACCACGGTCGACGGCGGCAATATCGCCGCCGCGCTGCGGTGAGCCGCGGCGGTAATACTCATAAATCGCGGCTGACGAACCGACTTCCGCTTTCCCCCGGAAGGAGGCCATTCATTCGCGCAATTTGGGATGTCCGCTAAGTGTCAAAAGCCGTTAATCGTCAACGCGCCTTCGCAAGGTACTGCGCAATTAGCATGAGCCCGATCAAAAGTGATAATTGAGCCCAAGCCGCACGAGATTGGCTTTGAGGTCGATGGTGTGGGCGAACGGATAGGGAGGAATCAGAACACCGCCGGCGGCAATGCCGCCTCCCGATACCGTGCCAAAATCGACGAAGAGGTATTCGGCCTTAACACTCCATTGCCGCGACAAGCTCGCTTCGACGCCACCGCCCACCGTGTAGCCGGTCTTCGAACCGGAGAGCGTCGCCGTCTCCGCGCCGCCGAAAGCGGTCTCGGAGAACGAGAAATTGCCGTGCAGGTCGGTAAACGCAAAACCGCCGGTCGCATAGAACAACCAGGTCCCGGCCGCATAACCGAGGCGGCCGCGCACGGTGGCCAGCCAATCGGTGTTCGCATTTGAGGTCAGCGTGAAGGTGCCAGCCCCACCGTGATACAGCACGGGGCCGGTGCTCGCGCCGCCGCTCAAGTGAAAGGATTCAATGTCACCTTCCAGACCGAACAGCAAATTGCTCGGCTGCCAGTTGTAGCCGGCCTCGAAGCCCCCGGTGAACGCGCCCGGCTTGATGCTCTGCATCCCGGCAGCATTAATGGCCGGGATGTCGGCGTTTATCTCTCCAGCCGGAACCGTCGCTGTTGAACTGGTCGGATCGAAACTGCCCCATGCCCAGCCCGCGGTGCCGCCGATGTAGAATCCGGTCCAGCTGTAGATCGGCGCGGGCGTTGCCGGCGGGGCCTTGACCGCCATGTCAGCAGCCAGAGCGGGCGTTCCAATCAATGCTGCCATCGCGCCGACGACGACCACCAGTGCTACAGTGATGCGCAGCCGCATCGATTATCTCCCAGGCCCAATCTCATCAGCTAAGGAATCAATACTAACAGTTGCGTTGCACTTTTCCATCCCGCTTCGTTCGATTGTGGAAAGTGTGTGTCTGTAATGCCACGGGCTCGTGGAGCTCCAACTTGCACCGTCTCTGCCGGGTGGCCGCGCCATGTCGCCTTGGGTCAGAAGGCGATACTTTGCTCGATCGCGCCGATGTCCGCCCTGCTTTCGAAAGAGGATATCGGCCGACGCAATTACGGGCGCGCGGCTAGTCGCTCGACAAAATCACGTTCTTCAAAATCGGATAGATCTGCGTCTCCCAACGCTTGCCGGAGAACACGCCGTAATGGCCGACGCCGGCCTGCATGTGGTGGCGCTTCAGATAAGGCCGCAGCTTGCTGCAGAGATCGTGCGCGGCGACGGTCTGGCCGACGGCGCAGATGTCGTCGCGCTCGCCTTCTACCGTCAGCAGCATGGTCTTGCGGATCGCCGTCGGATCGACCTTCTGGCCGTGCCATTCGAGCTTGCCGAGCGGCAGCGCGTAGTCCTGAAAGATCAGCCGCACCGTTTCCAAATAGAATTCCGCGGTAAGATCGAGCACGGCGAAATATTCGTCGTAGAACGCCTTGGTGACGGCGGCCTTTTCCAATTCGCCATTGGCGAGGTTTTCGTAAAGCTCCTTATGCGCCTTCACGTGCCGCTCGATATTCATGCTCATGAAGGCGACGAGCTGCACGAAGCCCGGATAGACGCGGCGGAAGGCGCCGGGATAGCGCAACGGCACCGAGGCGGTCAGCGTGCGCTCGAACCAGTCGATCGGTTTCTTCCGGGCGAGTTCGTTGACCGTCGTCGGGTTGACCCGGGTATCGATGGGTCCCGCCATCAGCGTCATCGACCGCGGCTGCGCCGGATTATTGGCTTGCGCCATCACCGCGGCGGCGGCGAGCACGGCGACGCAAGGCTGGCACACCGCGGCCACATGCGCACCCGGCCCCATGGTTTCGAGGAATTTGATGATGTGGTCGGTATATTCGTCGACGCCGAAGCGGCCCGCGGTCAGCGGCACATCGCGGGCATTGTGCCAGTCGGTGATATAGACGTCGTGGTCGGGCAGCATGGTCTTCACCGTCGCCCGCAACAAAGTGGCGAAATGCCCCGACAGCGGCGCCACCAGAAGGATGCGCGGCTGCACCGTGGCGACGTCCTTCTTGAAATGCAGGAGTGTGCCGAATGGCGTGGTCAGCGCCGCCTCCTCGCGCACTTCGACTTCGCGATTGCCGACCGTCACCGAGCCGATGCCGAAGGGCGGCCGCGTATGGGTCAGGCCGGCGCGGGAGATCAGCTCGTAGACCGCGGTGAGGTTGCGCATCGCCGCATGGCCGTTGAGCAGCGGCGGGCCGCCAGCATTGGCGGCCAAGCTGGCCCAGGCCCGGACGGGCGTCATTATGTCGGATTGTAACTGGTAAGCGAGATACAGCATCCCGAGGTACGGCTCGATGTCCACGGGCGCCGCGTGTACCTTCGACGGTACAGCTCGACCCCCAACTCTGGAAAGCTAGTGCATTTTTTGTTGCACTGCGACAAGAATGTGAACATCCTGCACAATCGCACTTGCCGGGGTGCTTCGACGGCGCAGACGTTGCTATGGAGGCGACGTTTGTCTAGATCTTAAGTGTTTGATTAGGCTGCAAATTCAAAAGAGAACGACGGGATGTCCAAGGCTACTCTCACCATTGCCAGCAAGAATTACGGGTCCTGGTCGCTGCGCGGCTGGTTGCTGTGCAAAATGGCAGGCATCGACTTCGAGGAGAAATTTGCCTCGACCGACGATCCCTCGACCCGCGCCGAGCTGCTGCTGCTGTCGCCCTCGTTCCTGGTGCCATGCCTGGTTCATGACGGGCTGAAAATCTGGGACACGCTCGCCATCGTCGAATATCTCGACGAGATCGCGCCCGATGCCGGCCTGCTGCCGGCCGACCGGGGAAAGCGCGCCCATTGCCGCTCGATCTGCGGCGAAATGCATTCCGGCTTCAGCAATCTGCGCTCGGCACTGCCGATGAACATCAAGGCGCATTTCCCGGGCTTCAAATCCTGGGCCGGCGCGCGCGGCGACATCGAACGCATCGGCGCGATCTGGCGCGAATGCTTGAGCGAGTACAAAGGCCCTTATCTGTTCGGCCAGGCGCCGTGTGCGGCGGATGCCATGTATGCGCCGGTCTGCTCGCGGTTTGCGACCTATGACGTCGCCATCGATGCGTCGTCGCAGGACTACTGCAACACCATGATGTCGCATCCGTTCATGCAGGAATGGATCGGGGCAGCGAAGGTCGAGCCGGACGAGCTCGAAGAGCTCGACGTCGAGTTCTGATTTTCTTTCGTCAATCCCAGTCGATCGTGCCGGAATAGGCGAAGTTGACGACGCGGCCGTCGGGACGGGCCAGCGCAGCGATGGCGCGCATTTCCATCTCGCTCAGCTTGAAATCGAAGATCGAGGCATTCTCAGTCAGGCGATCGAGCTTGCTGGTGCGCGGAATGACGACGATGTTCTGCTGCACCAGATAACGCAGGCAAACCTGCGCCGCGGTCTTCTCGTGCGCGGCGCCGATCTTGGCCAGCACTTTGTCGTTCTTGGCATTGCCGCGCGCGATCGGGCTATAGGCAACCATCGCCATGAAATTCGCCCGGCAGGCCGCAAGCACTTTGGACTGGCCGAGATAAGGGTGACACTCGACCTGGTCGCAGACCAAAGGCTCGGTCGAGATCCGCACCGCCTCCTCGATCATCGCCACCGTGAAATTGGAAACCCCGATATGGCGCGCGAGCCCGTCGCGCTTGACCTTGCATAGCGCGCCGAGCGTTTCCTCGAGCGGGATCTGCGGATTGGGCCAGTGCAGCAGCAACAGGTCGACCTCGCTCTGGCGCAGCCGCACCAGCGAGTCGCGGGCGGCGCGCTCCAGCGCCCGCGGCGCAAAATGCGACGGCCAGACTTTCGTGGTCAGAAACACTTCGCTGCGCTTGACGTCGGAGGCATTGAGACCCTCCCCGACCTCGCGCTCGTTGTCGTAGATTTCCGCGGTGTCGATGTGGCGATAGCCGAGCCGCAAGGCCTGTTCGACCACCCGCGCACAGGACCGGCCGCGCAGTTCCCAGGTGCCGAGCCCGACCAGCGGAATCTTGGCGCCGTTGACGCTGATGCTGGGGATAGGTGCAATTGAATTCACGAGTAGCTTTGAGCTTGAGCTCAATCCCATTTTGGCGCTTGCGGCGGGCTCACAATACGTGAGTCCGGGCGCCTGAGTTTGCCGATCTCGGCCATCTCGGCATCGCCCAGCTTGAAATCGAGGCTGCCGAGGTTTTCCGCGAGCCGCTCGCGTTTTGAGGTGCGCGGGATCGGAATGATGCGTTCCTGTTCGAGAAAGCGTAAGGCCACTTGCGACGCGGTCTTGCCGTGGGCGCGGCCGATCTTCTGCAAGGTCTCATCGCCCGGCACTTTGCCGCGCGCCAGCGGACAATAGCCCACCACAGCCATGCCGTGGCGCCGCGCCGCGGCAACGATCTTGCTCTGATCGAGATAAGGATGGGTTTCGACCTGCAGCACAGCGATCGGCTCGCTCGCGCGTGCGGTCGCTTCATCGAGCATCGCGATGTTGAAATTGGCGACGCCGATATTCCTGGCGAGGCCCTGTTTCTTCACCTTGCACAGCGCGTCGATCGATCCGGCAAGCGGAATCTGCGCGTTGGGCCAATGGATCATGAGCAGATCCACCCACGGCAGTTTGAGCTTCTCCAGGCTTTCGTCGACCGAGCGCTCGAAATCGCCGGGCGCGAGGCGATTGAACCAGACTTTCGTGGTGAGGAACACATCCTCGCGTTTGAGTCCCGAGCTGCGCAAGCCTTCGCCGACTTCGCGTTCATTGCCGTACATCTGCGCCGTATCGAGATGCCGATAGCCGAGCTGTAACGCCGCCTCGACCAGTTCGACGCATACGTTCGCCTTGAGCGTCATGGTGCCAAAGCCGAGAACTGGAATGCGCGCTCCAAGAGCGTCAATGACTTCCATCCGCGGCGGGCTCCTTGCTTCTCTCGCGTAAAACGAGCATCCGCCATTGCGCGCGGCAATTCCAGCCCCCAAGCGGCGGGTCCGCGAGCCGATCTGCCAAAAAAGCGTGAGCGTTCAGCGCGATTTGCCGAGCACCGCGAAGGCGGCTTCCGGGGCCTCGTCGAGAACCTTGAGCAACGCGCGCGCCGGGCCGCGCGGCGAGCGCTTGCCTTGCTCCCAATTGCGCACGGTCTCGACCGGAACGCCGATGCGGGCGGCAAAGGCAGTCTGGGTCAGACCAGTCCGCCCACGGACGTTGCGCGCATAGCTCGCGTCCTCTTGCCTTGTATCGGGAGCCCGCGCACCGTTACGGGCGGCGGTGCGGATCGCCTGCGGATCGGTCGGTATGGGACGTTCGCTGCCGTCCGACAGAATCTCGACCAACCGTCCGTCTGCTTTTAGACGCACGCGCAGCATGGCATTCGCTCCGCTGAGCCGCCCCGGCATCAGGTCGCTTGCACCATATCTGATTCGTCGTGGATTCAATGAGTTAGTGGGCCAAAACCATGCTAAATGACTAGGCCAATGACAGTGAATTCGTGCATTGGCCTAATAAGCCAATGACCTAATTGCCCCTCCGAGAACGCGGATGGCCGGAGCCCTTCCCGTGCAGAACCTGCAGATCCAAAACCTGCAAATCGACGCGCGGCGGCTTTGGGATTCGCTGATGGAGACGGCGAAGATCGGCGGCACGCCGAAGGGCGGCATTTGCCGGCTCACGCTCACCGACCTCGACCGCCAAGTGCGCGACTGGTTCAAGACGCAATGCGAAGCGCTCGGCTGCACGGTCGGCGTCGACGAAGTCGGCAACATGTTCGCCCGCCGGCCGGGCAAGAACGCAAGCCTGCCTCCGATCGCCATGGGCTCGCATCTCGACACCCAGCCGACCGGCGGCAAATTCGACGGTGCGCTCGGCGTGCTTGCCGCGCTCGAAGCGCTGCGCACCCTGCACGATCTCGGCTACGAGACCAATGCCCCGATCGAGATCGTGAACTGGACCAACGAGGAAGGCTCGCGCTTCGCCCCGGCGATGCTCGCCTCCGGCGTCTTCGCCGGCGTGTTCTCCGCCGACTATGCGCACTGCCGGACCGACCGCGACGGCAAGACGTTCGGCGACGAACTGCAGCGCATCGGTTACAAGGGCGACGAAAAGGCGGGCGCACGCAAATTCTCAGGCCTGTTCGAATTGCACATCGAGCAAGGCCCGATCCTCGAAGACGAAGGCGCAATGATCGGCGTCGTGCAAGGCGTCCAAGGCATCCGCTGGTACGAAGTCACGGTCAGAGGTGAAGCGGCGCATACCGGCACGACGCCGATGCCGCGGCGCAAGAATGCGCTGGTCGGCGCCGCGCGCGTCATCGACCGCATCGACGCGATCGCGCGCGAGCATCCGCCCTTTGCAGTCGGCACGGTCGGCTTGATCGAGAACCGGCCGAACAGCCGCAACGTCATCCCGGACGACGTATTTTTCACCGTCGATTTCCGCCATCCGCAGGACGCCGTTCTCGACACGATGGAAGCGAAATTGTGCGCAGCGCTTCGCGAAATCCTCGAACCTGTGAATCTTGCTTACGAAGAGACGCGGATCTGGTCCTCGCCGCCGGTCAAATTCGCGCCCGAACTGATCGACTGCGTGCGGATCGGTGCGGCGAAGGCCGGATTCAAATCGCGCGACATCATTTCCGGCGCCGGCCACGACGCCGCCTATGTCTCCCGCGTCGCGCCGACCACCATGATCTTCGTGCCGTGCAAGGACGGCATTTCGCACAACGAAGCGGAATCGACGAGCTTCGACGAGTGCGCCGCCGGCGCCCAGGTCCTTCTCAATGCGGTATTGGAATTCGACCGGCGGCTTGGCTAGCGCATGTCCCGGAAAAGTGGGTACCGGTTTTCCGAAAAGGCCATGCGCAAAAAGTAAGCGCTAAAGCGTGCTGAAAAACTGCAGCAGCACGGCGCGGCGCGCCGTCTCGCGCGCCTCGCAGGCGCTGATCATCGGGCCGGCCATCGTGCCCTGGATCTTGTCCCAGTAGAAATTGCAGGTCGTGTCGCGATAAGCGATCCAGGCGCGCTGCATGGCGCGAAGTTTTTCCGTCTGCTGGTCGTCGAGCGTGCCGAGCAGCTTCTTGTAGTTTTCGTTGAGGAGATCGTCCCAGATCGCCGTCTCGGTGCGATAACAATCGGCCGTAGCGGCATTGGAGGCGTGGGACGGTTTGTTGGTGCAGGGCGTGGCGACCAGATTGAACAGGCATTGCTGTTCGACCTTGTCCAGATCGTCTTTGTACTTTACCGCGCAAGCCCGGATCGCAGCGACATCTTTCTCCGTCGGCTTGGGCGTCTGGGCGGAGCTAGATACCGGCATGAACCACGCGAAGAGGATTGCCAGGGCTGCGGCGATTCCAAGCTTCATTTCTTCTCACCGCGTCTTTTCGAAAATCTCGCGGCCGATCAGCATGCGGCGGATTTCGCTGGTGCCGGCGCCGATCTCGTAGAGCTTTGCGTCGCGCAGCAAGCGCCCGGCCGGATAGTCGTTGATATAGCCGTTGCCGCCGAGACATTGGATCGTCTCCAGCGCCATCCAGGTGGCGCGCTCGGCGGCATAGAGGATGGCGCCGGCAGCGTCCTCGCGCGTGGTCTCGCCGCGATCGCAGGCTTTGGCCACGGCATAGACGTAAGCTTTCGATGCATTGAGCGTCACATACATGTCGGCAAGCTTGGCCTGCATCAGCTGAAAGCGGCCGATCGGCTGGCCGAATTGCGTGCGCTGATGCAGATAAGGAATAACGATATCCAGGCACGCCTGCATCACGCCGAGCGGGCCCGCCGCGAGCACCGTGCGCTCGTAGTCGAGGCCCGACATCAGCACATTGACGCCGTTGCCGACCACGCCGAGCACGTTCTCGGCCGGCACTTCGCAATCCTCGAACACGATTTCGCTGGTGTCGGAGCCGCGCATGCCGAGCTTATCGAGCTTCTTGCCGGCGCCAAAACCCTTGAAACCGTTCTCGACGATGAAGGCGGTGATGCCGCGCGCCCCCGCGGTGCGGTCGGTCTTGGCATAGACCACAAGCGTGTCGGCGATCGGCCCGTTGGTGATCCACATTTTCGAGCCGTTGAGCACATAACGGTCGCCCTTCTTGTCGGCACGCGTGCGCATCGACACCACGTCGGAGCCGGCGCCCGGCTCCGACATCGCCAGCGCTCCGACATGCTCGCCGGAAATCAGCTTCGGCAGATAGCGGCGCTTCTGTGCGTCGCTGCCGTTGCGCCGGATCTGATTGACGCAGAGATTAGAATGCGCGCCGTAGGACAAGCCGACGGCGGCGGAGCCGCGCGAAATCTCCTCCATGGCCACGCAATGGGCGAGATAGCCGAGCCCGGAGCCGCCCAATTCCTCCTCGACGGTGATGCCGAGAAGGCCGAGCGCGCCAAGCTGCGGCCACAGTTCGCGCGGAAATTTGTTCGAGCGGTCGATCTCCGCGGCGAGCGGCGCGATCTTGTCGGCGGTGAAATCCCGCACCGTATCGCGCAGCATTTCGACGTCACTGCCCAGGCCAAAATCGAGGCCAGGTAGACTATTGGCCAGCATGGCGCGCTTCCTCCCGTGCTTGGCCGCGATGACCGCACGATTGCATTTGTCGTCTATAAATAGCGGCTCAAGGCGAGCCTGTCAGGATGGCGAAAGACACCCCAGGGCAACAATTCCTGATGGCGCATTCACCGTGATGAAACGTTCCGCGACCAAAATTGCAAGATCACTCTACCTGAACCTGAACACGTTGCCGGCATAACCGAATATCTTGCGCGGGAAGTCTTCCGTCATGACAAACCAGGCGTCGGAAGCATCTGAGGGCGTCAAGTACACTGTCTCAAATTCGCGCCTGCAGCCGAACGAACCTTTGGCTTCAACATCTTCAAGGCAAAATTTGTTGGATTCTCGTTTCCAGTGCGTGATGCCCATTTCAAAGTTCGGCCAATCCAGACAGTTGAAGGTGACGAGACGGCCGTCAGGGAAATAATAATAGCCCTGGACAGGGCAGAGATGGGTGTCGCCATGTTCGTCGCGGGCAGTCTCGCCGGACATAAACGTATTGCCTATTAGAAATGATACGGCTCGAGGCCCTCTGAGCGGGACCTTCTTGTCGCCTCCGGAAAACGCGGTGGCCTCCTTGATTTCCCGGGCAAAATCTTTGGGGTCGAGAGTGATCTTGTCGGCCGTGACATTCCAATCGAGGAGCAGCGCGTTCGCCGCGTTCCCCCTGATGACTGCGTGGACAAACCGACCGTGCTCCACGTAAACGCCGATCCTGCCTGTTCGCTCGTCTACATGAGGTGCTTTAAAGACGCGCGGGGCAGCATAGTACTTGTAGTCGGCATCGTCACACCGTGACGGGAGTTCAAAGCAGATTTCGCTGCCTTGCACTTTCCAATTATCGGTCGCACATTCTCGTTCTCGGCAATCGTATGCGGTGTGCGCATCACTGAAATAGTAGGCTTCGTCATTGAACGGCATTTCGAAACCTTTTGGCGTATCTGTCTTTCTGACAAAAATCGAATTGCCTACCAGAAAGCGGACAGCGTCCTCTCCGGACAGCTCGACATATCCTCTCTTCAGCAAGGCTTCGGTTTTGTCTTTGACGGCAGCGCTCTGCGCTTGCGCAGCACAGGCGCCACCCTGGAGCGACAGTATCATCGCGGCTAACAGTGCAGCGGCTATCAGCGATGGGAACCGATAAAGGTCGTGCCGTCGCAGGGCATTGCGAAGCGGCCGAACGCGCTGCAAAAGCCGTGAGGAGCTGGACGTCATTGACGACCCCCGCGCTGCGTAGCCGGAAATATATCGGCGACGCAGCATGATGGCCGTGCTGTTGTCGAAAGCATGGCGAGATAGCAAGGCGGCCAACGCCGAATTGGATTCGGCAGGCTTGGATTCGAAAGACCCGTTTGTCGGGCGCCGTCCGATCGCCACCGATTTCAATGTGAGGACTTGAGCAAGTGATACGCTACCGGATTGTCGGGGCAAGCGTCGAAGCCGCATTCCAACAAGGTTGCAATGACGTTGAGCGCGACAAGGACAATCACGAGCCATACGGCGGCTCGGCCGAACCAGCCGATGGCGGCCGGTTGGCCGGAATCGGCGCCAGTGAACTGACCATCAAACATCAGCATTACGGCACTGAGAACAATCGCAACGGCGAACCCGATAAAGGCCCAGCTATAGTAATGATAACCAAGCAGCGCCGTGCCGTAGCCCGGATCTCCCGGCGTGATGTGCAGCAGTATCTGCCGCATGGCGAAGCCGGCGCCGGCGACGGCGGCCAGGAGCGACACCGCGTAATGACTGGGCCGCGGCCCAAAGCGGATATTGAGCACGGGGCCTACCGCCAGCATCGCAAATTGGATGCGCTGCATCAGGCATAGCGGACAGGGCAGCTCACCGAGGAAAAGTTGTGCCGCAAAGGCAGCCGCCAGAACCAGCGCTATGGCGTAGAGGCCCAGCGCGTTGAAAGTCACGGCCACGGATTTGGTCATGGAGACATCCAGGGATAGCGCGACTTAAAACGACAATTGCAGCGTATCAGTCGCGTGATGGAGATAGATTGCGACAGAAATCATGAAGGTGGCCGCGAACAGCGCGAGCGCGAGACTTCGCGGGCCTAGCCAGGCGACAAGTAGGACCACTGTCAGACCTAGAAACTGCGCGGTGAATTCCATTCGGTGTCCCCCGCTCTATCGCCGTGTGGCTGATTGCCCTACGCAGACGCGCCTTCGGCCCGCCGCTGCGCGCGCACCGCAGACGGCCGCGACAGGATTTTGTTGATCGATTCCGCCGGGCAGGCTTTGGCGAACAGATAGCCCTGCATCTCGTCGCAACCGGCGAGCCGCAGCAGCACGCGCTGCTCATTGGTCTCGACGCCTTCGCCGAGCACCTTCATGCCGAGCGCATGGCCGAGCGTGACGATCGACTGCACGATGGCGCCGGAATTGCCGGTGGTGCCGAGCGAAGCGATGAAGCTGCGATCGATCTTGAGCCGGTCGAACGGAAACTTCTGCAGATAGTTCAAGCTCGAATAGCCGGTGCCGAAATCGTCGAGCGCGGTCGAAACCCCAAGCGCGCGCAAGGCTTCGAGCTTCACCTGCGTCTCTTCCGGATTGTCGATCAGCACGCCTTCGGTGACTTCAAGAACGACGCGCGACGCCGGCATGCCGGTTTCGGCGAGCACCGCGCCGAGCGTTTCGACGAGATTGCGGCTGCGCATCTGCACCGGCGACAGATTGACGGAGACGAAAAGCTCCGGCCAGCGCGCGCCGTCGCTGAGCGCGCGCCGCAGCGCGATTTCGCCGAGTTCGACCATCAGGCCGGATTCCTCGGCGAGCGGAATGAACATCGACGGCGGGATGGCGCCGCGCGTCGGATGCGTCCAGCGCAACAGCGCTTCGACGCCGACAATGCCGCCGCCCTCGGCGGCGACCACCGGCTGGTAGTGAACCTCGAACACGTCCTTGGCGATTGCCGCCTCGAGCTCGCGCAGGAAGAAGCGGCGCTCGGAATGCTCTTCCTGAATTTGCGGCACGAAGCGCCGTACCGTGCCGCGCCCGGCGCGCTTGGCGGCGCGCAGCGCCAGCGCGGCGCGGCGATTCAATTCGTCGCCGGTCGTGCCGTCTTCCGGCGCCTGGGCGATGCCCATGCTGACGGAGATCTGCCACATCTGATCCATGAAGATCGGCGCGGCGAGCGCGGCCGTGATCCGGTCGGCAAGCTCGGTCGCCGTCTGTGCTTTGCCGGAACCGATAATGACGGCGAATTCGTCGTCCTGGTAACGGCCGAACAGCGCGCCGTCGGGAAGCCAGACCCTCAGGCGCTCGACGATGTTGACCAGCATCGTGTCGCCGCCGGCCCAGCCCAGCATATCGTTGACGTCGTGAAAGCCGTCGATGTCGAACAGCACGAACACGACGACACCGTCGCGGCGCGCCGCCATGATCGCGTCGAGCCGATCGAGCAGCACGCGCCGGTTGTCCAGTCCGGTGAGCGGATCTTGCGTCGTGAGCTTGCGGACCAGATCGACATTGCGGTGCAACGATCGGGTCAGCCGCTGCGTCGCGCCGAGCGCGAGCGCGGCAGCGAGCGCCAGCAGAATGCCGAACAGGCCGGCCGTGTCCCACAACCAATTCATCGTCGCAGTGAGTGCGCGGTCCGGCGCCCAGCTGAGCCAGCCGATGATTCGGCCCTGCGTATCGTGCAGCGACTGCACCTCGCGTCGACTGTCGGCGGCGAGCTCGGCGTCGAATCGGAGATCATCAAGCCCGGAGCGGCGTTCGACCTGCGCGAGCTGATCCGCATCGAAATGAACGGAATCGCCGAACAGGCCGCGCAGCTCGCCGAGCGTCGCTTCCAGCGACCTGTGCTGTTCGGCCGCGCGCGCCACGTCATGACGCTGGCCCGCGCCAAGGCCCGCCACGGCGCAGGCGATCACGGCGAGCGCGAAAATCAACAGGAGAAATGTGGTGATACGCGCGATATTCCGGCCGGGCATCGACGAAACCGCCTGCCTGGCCCATCGCCGCCGCGCCCAACGGGCTCCCAGAGCGGCTTTCATTCCCACGCCCCCACACGCATACACATTGCAGCTCGAAGCTTAAGGGGCTGGGATTAACGGCAAGGAAAAGCTCCAAACAGGCCGATTCTGCTGGAGCGTGGCGTTTTCGCACTAGCTGTAGGCGTCGTATGGCCGCATGAAGGGGCCGTTCACCTTCTGTTAACCGAGCTTACCGGTAATATTCGGGTCAGAGGGACGGCGGACCGGCGGCTTTGCCGGCTTCCAAGGATTGGGATGCGAAGCTTCAAAGCGGACCTTTTAGCTGCGACTTTCATCGCTGCGGCAGTCGCCCCATTCGCGATCGTTTCCGCGCGCGCGGAACCCGGCGCGCCAGTGGCGCCCGTTTCTTCGCAAGCCACACTTCCGCAGGCCGCAATGCAGCTTGCCGTCCAGAACAACACGCCGCTGCCGGCTGAGAGCGCGCCGGTTCCCGTTCAAGCCGACGCGCCGGCGCATCCGCAGGACACGACGCCGGCCGCTTCGGCAAAGCCGGACGCCGCCGCTGCGCCCGCACCAGACTCCAAACAACAAGACAGCGGCAAGGACGGCAAGCCTGACAGCGCCGCGCCCGTTCAGGCGCAATCGCCAGCGCCTGTGCAGGCGACTGCGCAAAACAACTGTCCGGGAAATCCGAATGCGCTCGGCACCAGCCGCGTGCTCGCCATCGATCCCGCCGACTTCAAGCGCCTCGGCCACATGCAATATCCCGACTCGCTACCGCTGCAAGACAAGGAAGTGGTGATCACTTTCGACGACGGCCCGCTGCCGCCCTACTCCAATCAGATCCTCGATATCCTCGCCGCCGAATGCGTGAAGGTGACTTACTTCCTGGTCGGAGAAATGGCGCGCGCCTATCCCGCCGTGGTGCGCCGGGAATATGAAGCGGGCCACACGCTCGGCACCCACAGCGAACATCACCCGCTGCATTTCGGCGAACTGCCGCTCGATCGCATGCGGTCGGAAATCGATGTCGGCATTTCCGATGTCGCCGCGGCGCTCGGTGACACCAAATATCTGGCGCCGTTCTTCCGTATTCCCGGCCTCGATCGGTCCAATACGCTGGAAGACGAACTCGCGGCGCGTCACCTCATCGTCTTCTCCTCGGACACGGTCGCCGACGATTGGCGTCACGTTACGCCTGAGCAGATCAAGTCGCTGGCGCTCAGCCGGCTGATGAAACTGGGCAAGGGCATTCTGCTCCTGCACGACATCCATCCGAAAACGGTCGCGGCGCTGCCCGGCATTCTCAAGGGGCTCAAGGACAACGGCTTCCGCATCGTGCAAGTGGTGCCGTCGGCCTCCTACCAGATCGCAATGGCCAACAAGCCGAAGACGCCAATACTCGCATCCGCCACGCCGGACGAACTCAAGATCGGCGGCGGTATCGACAATGCCGGCGCGCAACCGGCTTGGCCGCAGCCGGCCGCGCTGTCTGATAGTCTCAAGCCTGGGGACGTCGCGCTGCCGGCCCCGGACGCGTCGTCATTCCAACCCGATTCCGGCATGCCGGACGACAGCGCGAGTGTGCAGTGGCCGGAGCAGCCGAAGGCAACGGCGTCATCCGACGAGGATGCGCATGGCGACAAGTCGTCGGAGCACGAGCGTCACCGCAAGCACGACGCCGATTCCGACGAGCACGGACGGCATCACCGCCGCCACCAGCGCGCCCGCAGCAGCGAGGGTCACCGCGCCGATCTGGTCAGCAACATCAAATCGCTCGCCGGCATGTTCACGCCGGCGCATTAAGCCGCGAACGCTTCTCTCTCGTTTATTTGCGCCTGACGCCGGCCATGTCGACGATCTGTGCATAGACCGGCATGTCCTTGCCGATGCTTGCGACGGCTTGCTCCGGGGTCGAGCCCACCGATTGGATGCCGAGATTGGCAAAGGTCTTGATCACGTCGGGATCGGCGGCGACGGTTTGCAGCGCTTGCGCAAGCCGCGTCCTGACCTCCGCCGGCACGCCGCCGGTTGCGGCGTAGCCGTTCCAGGCAATGTATGCGAAACCGGGGATCGTCTCGGCGAGCGCCGGCACGTCGGGAAGCTGGGGCATGCGCTCGGGCGTCGACACCGCAAGCGCTTTGACACTGCCGCTTTTCACCGGCTCGATCAGATCGGACGAATTGCCGAAATGCATATCGACCGATTTCGACAGCACCGCCGTCAGCGCCGCCTGGCCGCCGGTGAACGGCACATGCACCATGTCGAGGCCTTCCTTTCCGGCGAGATAGGCGGCCGAGAGATGATTGTTCGTTGACGTGCCGCCGCTCGAATAGGTGAGCTTGCCGGGATGCGCGCGGGCATCGTCGATGAAGTCGGACAGCGAGGCATAGGGTGCGTCCTTGGCCACGACGAGAACCATGCCGTTGGTGCCGGTGATGCTGACCGGCACCAGGTCTTTCAGCGGCACGTAGCTGACATCCTGCACCAGCGGCAGAACGGTGAAGAGCGTGCTGCCGACAAACAGCAGCGTGTAGCCATCTTGCGGCGCGTGCATCGCGTAATCCACGCCGATGGCGCCGCCTGCTCCCGGCTTATTTTCGACGATGAAGGTCTGGTTGAAGATCTTGCCCAGCCGGTCCGCCGTGACGCGCGCCATCGTGTCGGTCACGCCGCCGGCGCCGTAAGGCACCACGATCCTCACGGTGTGGTCCGGCCATTGCTGGGCCTGGCAAGGCTGTGTGAACCAAAACAACGTCAAGCTCGCAGCCATCGCCGCAAGCCATTGTCTCACTGCCATTCCTGTCTCCTTACGCCGTCGGCGCTGCGAGGCCAGGATGGCAGGCAAGATGCAGGCCAGGAAGCGGCAAAATAAGCGCCAAGATAGGCGGCAAGAGAAATGGCAAGATCGCGTGTGCGTGTCGGCAAATGAAAAGGGCGGCCAACCGGGCCGCCCGAGGGGACTGTATTCATGCCGTGATCAGTGATGTGCAGGCTTTGGGAGATTATAGCCGACCTTGGCCATCGCTTCGCGCAATGCTTCGTCGGACAAGATCTCGTTTATCAACCAGGGCACTTCGTTTTTTTGGTACTTGCCGTTTTCCAAATGCTCTTCAAGCAACGCTTTTACTTCGGCGACGTGCTCACATATCGCCCACACTGCGTCCTTCATCGTAGTCCCCGACGCCTACCCGAACCCCACGTAACAAATTTGCTCGTGCTAAAGAGGCCGAAATGTGACCCACCGCGCTCAAAACGCCGGCCGGCGGGCCCTCACCTGTCTGCCAGGTGGGGGTCAGGTGGGCTCAGGTGAGGGCCAGGACCAAAAAGATCAGAGAAAACAGTGCCGACTTTTCGGCATGGTGCGGCCGAGAGGACTCGAACCTCCACGGGTTGCCCCGCTAGCACCTCAAGCTAGTGCGTCTGCCAATTCCGCCACGGCCGCATGTGGGGTGGACGCGCATCAGCGCGGAGGAGGAGTTGAACGAAGTGAAACCCATCAAGGGATTCTGGCGAGATTACTCCCGCGTGTACGAAGTGCTGCAAATCGGCAACGCCGCGCGGCCAGATCGTCCCCGCGACTCCCACTGTCATTTGCCGCTCATAGGCGACGTGATAGGCAGCAGGGGTTGAACCGCTGGGAGGCGATCCAAACACACCAAATGTAGGACAACTCTTACAACGCCCCGCACCCGTTGCCGACGCGCCGTCTGCGAAAATCGCCGCGTCACCCCGCCCCGAGGGGTAAATTGTAGGGTGAAAAGCGATAAAATTATGTTCCTAAGCCCGGCCATTGCGCCGGGCTTTTTTCATGCTGGCGCACTCACCGCATCACCTACTTTCCAGGACTTTGCGTGGCCGCGTTTTGATTGTCGTTCGACGCATTCATGGCATTGAAGAAATAATTGAGAACAAAGACGCGGATCGCCGAGGATAGATTTCGGGATTCCTGTTGCTCACTAATGAAGGCAACGGCGTCCGATATTGTCCACCTGCGCTCGCTCGCAATTTTCTGTAGCGCGGCCCAAAACGGCTCTTCGAGGCTGATGCTGGTTTTTCGGCCGCGAAGAACAATCGAGCGCTTAGTCGGACTCTTCGGCATGATGAAAAAATCAAAGCTAGGTAATCGATCAGATTTTCCAACAACAATACAATTCGATCCGGCCCGGTTCGGTTCGACGCAATCCGCACTGCGGGTTCTATTTTGATCAAAAACTTTTTTCTCATTGCTTCAAAAGCCCGCGAGCGTTTGGAACGGAGACAAGTTTCTCGCGTTCTGCGCTCCCTACAAAAAGAGAAGTTCGCGCGGAAGCATTACTCTCAAAATGGGAGTCGGCTCGGCAACGCGCCGCATGGCTAAGAGACCGAAGCGCCTCACCACCGACAAGCTCAGCAATCTCACGCGCCCTGACGCGCGAGGGCTTGGACCGCAACAAATCAGTTTCGATGTCTTGGCGCGTTTGGCGTTTTAATGTCTTGGCGCGTTTGGTGGAAGGTAGCCAACTGTGTCCATGGCCTCGCGCAAACCGTCCTCGGACAGAATTTCGCTGATTAGCCGAGGCACTTCGTCAGTTCGATATGTGCCCGTTTCTAAATGAGAATCAATGACCGTTTGAATCTCGCTAAGACGCTCGCAAAT